>Ga0224510_10000329_pt1 | contig 37967 bp, 50 predicted proteins | sample SF_May12_sed_USG_FD_170161 | JGI IMG/M metagenome (GOLD analysis project Ga0224510, IMG submission 170161) | Sediment microbial communities from San Francisco Bay, California, United States - SF_May12_sed_USGS_4_1 | ecosystem: Environmental > Aquatic > Marine > Sediment | place: USA: California... | reverse complement strand
CGTTTCCCGTTCATGTCAGATGGTAAATGAGTGGTAACGATGCCTATAAGTGGCTGATATTATTGTAATGCAATAGGCCTCTCACGCCGGTAACAGGGGTTCGAGTCCCCTTGGGGTCACCACGAAAATAATAGAGGGAAATCAGCCTGTTGCGGTTGGTTTCCCTCTTCTTTTTTGTGGGTTGATTGGCTGTTTTTGGGCGGTAAATCTTGGTAAATTATGGGTGGTTTGTGGTCTGCGACGGTAAATTTTTGGTAAATCGGACCGTCACCGTTTAGGGTTCAGCGCCAGCAGGTCGAGCAGCCGCAACACCCTGGCCAGGGCCGCGTCGTCGGCAGGGGTTGGGGTGAGCTTCACGATAATGCTTGCTGCGGTCACCACGCCGGAGATGGCGGTCAAGATGTCCTGCCAGTGGTTGAGCAACCAATCAATCATGGATACACCTCTTTATCATCTGCGCCTCCGGCCCGCGGAGGCTTATCAGTTTCAGCACTCCTCGTAGCCGCAGGCAGGGCAGTGCCTCCCGTCCCACTGGCTGCCGCATTGCGGGCAACTCATGACCTTGCCTCCATCCTGGCCGCGCACCAGGCGTAACGCGCCAGGTCGTGGTCGCGGATGCCGTCGGTGCCACGCTCCAAAACTGCCTCTATCCTGCCGGCCACCCGGTCGCGCAAAAGCTCCGACCAGGTAATGCCGGGGCGGTGCAGGCCGTGACGGTCAAAATACACCAGCCGGCCCATGTGGCCGTAACCCATCAGCCTGGTGGGCACCCTTGGCACCACGTCATTGTTGTGCACGCACCGCGTCACCCAGTCGCCAAACCGGTGGCGCATGGCCTGAGCGGTGCAGAGGCCCAAAGCCCGAGGCTGGCCAAAGGTGACCACCCGCACGTCCTCACCCCGGTGCAGCCGGTCGAGTCCGCACAGCAGGGCCAGCGCCCCGCCGAGGGAATGGCCGGTTATCACCTCGGCCGCCGGCAGCAGTGGCGCAATTGACTGATACGCCCGCCAGAACCCGGCATGCACCATGCCGAACGGAGCCGCCACCAAGCGGCAATCGGCATCGGTGAGCCAGTCGGCCAACTCATGGGTGCCGCGAAAAGCGAGCGCCCCGTCAACGGCAATAGCCTGGGTGGAGGTGGATGCCACCGAGTAATTGGCATGGCTGTAAGCAAGCAACGACAACGTCGCACAGCGTGATATCTCGTTCACACCCCCACCCCCTCTTGTCTCCCACCCTCCCGGGTGGCACTCTTCCCAGACATCATCGGCGCACAGCTCGCAGCAGCCGCCATGACAACGCAGGGTCACCCTGGATATCCGATCAGCAACTCCGGGTCGTAGCTCTCCACCTGCAGGTGGATGTGTGGCGTCATCTCCTTGCCGTACTTGGCCGAGATGTCCTGGGCCGTGCCTATTACCTGCCCTTCGGCAACGCTTTTGCCGACAATCCCCTTAGCCGGCAGCAGGTAAAACAGCTTCACCCGGGCGTGTTTGCCCTGGATGACCAGGCCGCGGTATTTTGGGTCATCGGCATACGGCACAGCCTCGCGCGACACCGTGCCGGCAATTGGCGCCACCACCTGCTGCCCTGGTATGCACGGATAATCGGTGCCGTCGTGCATCCTGGCACCACGGGGAGACCCGTAGTGCCCGTCGCCCTTCGAGTCGCTCCGCACACTGGTCTTGCCGGTTGGCGATATCATCCCTCCACCCCCTCCAAACTCAGCGCCTCCATGTGGCAGCGCTCGATTGCCGTCTCGATCCGGCCGCGGTGCGTCTCCAGGCTGGCCGGGGAGATTAGCACCGAGCTGCTCTCCCGCATCAGCCGTGGCGTCAGGTAGCCGGGCAGAGCCGTCGGGCGGCTCAGGATGTCGCAGTTGCCGCATTGCACACATCGGTCCGTGTCCCGCACCAGCTTAAACATGGCGTCACCCTCCCTCGTTTTTAGCCTCCAGTCCGCCCACTCGCTTCTCTATCCCGAGCTGCCAGTCAAACAACCGCTTAAACGCCTCGCCGTTCTCCTGGTGGTGCGACGAGAGCGCTCCGGTGATCTCAAGATGCTTGGTGGCCAGGTCGCCCTTGATGTCGTCGAGCTTTGCACACACCCTGGTCCGATAGTCTCTTTTCGACTGGTCGCAATCGGTGCGGGTGACGAACCGTGGCAGCCGGTCGGCGTCAAAAACCGTGGTGTCAACCCGGGCGACCAGCTCGCCAAGCCTCGCCACCGCCGCCTCGCTCAAAGCCTGGGCCGCCCCGGCCTTTCTGGCGGCGTGGAACCGGCCGCCCAGGTAGCCGCCACCGGCGGTGATGATGGCCAACAACAGGCCTATTGCAGCGATGACCATCTGTATCTTGTCCATGAGGGCGGCTCCTTTGTTGTAAGGCTTATCGTCTAGGCAAATTCAATTGCGTTTATTGACATCCATGTTCTGGTTGGGGCGGCAGACCCAACAACATTTTTTGTTACTGTCACATACACTACTAACTCAAGATAGTCTCCGGCCACTACAGGTATTTCATATGTCGAGATGTTGTGCTCGTCCTCTCCAACTGCATAATCTCGTTGCCACGGTGTTGGAGATAAGGCCGTCCCATTCTTGTATATAGTCATTATCACATAGGCTGTTCCCCCGGTTGCCCATGCAACGTTTGCCTCCATCTTCACACGGGTTACACCTTTTGGTATTGTAAGTCTTGATGGAGAACCGACGACCCAAAATCCCCCAACATCTTCATTCTCGGTGTTGAATGTTACAGGGGTGAATGTTCCAATGGTAATTGATTGATTAGCACTTACCTTGGAAACAAGAGCACCGATATGAGTAGTCGTCCCCACCAGATGCCACCGGCCGCTGCCGGTATCAGGAGCCACCCGCAACAATCCGTCCTCTGTGTCCGTCGAGGTGGAGTTGAAGCGGTAGTCATGCACCCCCAGCGAATCTCTCACCTGCGCCGGCTGACCATTGGCCATGCCGGTGGTGTTGTAGCTGTCCAGGGCGCCAAAGGCGCCGCCGGTGCGGGCGTTGAAATTGAGCGGCGCCAGCAGCGCCTCGCTGGCCGCAGTCCACGGCCAAGGGTCGAGGCTGCTCAACCCCTGGCGCACCCAGGGGATCGAGATGATGGGCACCGGGTCGGTAAAACCGGCCGAGGCGGTCACGCCGATCCAGATGTTGGTCAGCGCCGAGCCGATGGCGCTCTTGCCCATGGCCACCCAGCCCCGGCCGTCCAGGCTGTAATGGTAGTAGTAGGTGGTGCCGCTGCGGGTTATCCGCAAAAACACCGTTTGCCCCAGCGGCACATTGAGCACGTCGGTGGTAACGCCGGTGGTGCCGCGCTGGCTGGTGTTGTCGATGGCCAGCAGCTGGATTGCCGAAGCGGCGCAGTCCATCAACAGGGCTGCATAATTACCGCTGGTGGGCGAGATGTCGTTGTCGTTGAGGTAGAGGCCGATGTTCAGCTCATTGTCGGCGATCCCGACCCCGCTGCCGGTGGACTCTAACAGCGCCGTCAAACTCACCGGCATGATCTCGCAAGCCCCGTCCGGGATCTCGAAGTCCTTGCGGAGCTGCACGTTGTTGTTCCGGGCCTGGATCAACAACGTGCCGGCCCGGGTGGCCAGGTCATAGATGCCGACATCGGCGGCGCCCAAAAAGTTGACAGTGCCGGAAGAACCAGCCACCGCCGTCCAGCCGGTGAGCGATGCTGCAGCAAACTCGTCGTCGCCGGAGTCGGCCGCAGCCTTTGCCGAGGTCAGGAAATCCGGGTAAGCCTTGGCGACGGCACTGGGAACACCCACAAACTCAAGCGCCGTTTCCCCAGTGTTTACCACCGGAACCTTGCCGGCCTGGCCGGCGTAACTCCCCGGGGTGTCGGTCAGGCCTAGAAAGGTCGATGCCCCGCCAGCACCGCCCACATTCAGCGCCGTCCGCTTATCCGCGCTGCCGGTCTGCGCCCCGCCTGCGCACACAACCTCCCGGATCGGGATATCACCGGCGGTAAACCCGGTGGTGTTCTTCACCAGGGTCTGGGTGGAGACATCGATCTCCACGTAGTTGGTGGCGGCGTCGGTGAGCGCCACCGTCCCGGCGGCCTTGCTGTAAACCGCGTTGTCGTTACGGAACAGTCCCGCCTTATACCCCCAGGTCAACCCGGTGGTGGTGACCGGATCTTCGTCGAAATCGTCGTTAAACCCCGGCTCGATGGCCAGATGCAGGTTAACCGGAAAAAACTCATCCGATGCCGCGTTGCGGTACCCCAGGACCAGCCGGTTGTAGGCGATAAAATTGCTGGCCGCCCCGGTGGTAACCGCTGCCTTGGCCATGGTCAGCGCCGTGGCGTCGGTCTCGTTCAGGTCAAGATAGGCGAACTCCCCGTCGGCCAGGGTGATGGAGCCGGCCGCCACCGTGTTCTGCACCGCCTTGCCATCCGCCCGGTTAAAGGTGATCCGCAGCGTCGAGGCCCAGGCCAATTTCCCGGTCTTGTTGTAGGTCACCAGCCCGTCACAATGAACAATCACGTTCTTGCCGTAGGTGATGGCCTGGTCCAGGGTGGAGAGAAACGCCTCAACATCGGCCGGCTTCCACTTGGTTGCGGTGGTTGGAGCGGTATGAAAATTGGTACCCATGCGGGCCTCCTTAGGTCATGATGTCGCCGCCGACGTCGCGGAGGATGATGTTGCCGTAGGCGGTCAGGTAATCCATGGTGATGCTGAAGGTCGGGCTCACGTCGCCCGGGTCGAGCCCGTCCCTGGTGTAGGTGAACACCACCTGGTTGCTGGCCGCGCCGCTATACCCCTCAACACTGGTGCCCGAGCTGCTTCCCCACGAGATGGTGCCGTTGCCGGTGGCAATGGCCAGGGTCACATACCAGCCGTTGCCGCTCTGCAGAATCGAGTGGCCATACTGATCCTCCACCGCCACGGTCACGGTGGTGCTCAACTCGCCCCAGGCCAGGTCGTCGTCGGCGATGGCCACGGTCAACAGGCTGGGGGCAGGCGCCACCCACCAGACATCGATGGCGCTGCTGGTCACCTCGGTCATGCCGCCGGTCACCAGGACGTGGCCGCACTTGACGTGGCCGGCCGGCAGGTCCGGCATCACCGGGCTGCTGCTCGCCGTGCCGGCGGTGACATGGATAGCCAGATCAGCCCCCACCGAGACGAGGTCGTACCGCCACTGGCCCACCGCCGGCGCCGCACCGATGGCCAGCACCGCGGCGGTTTCCTCGATGGGCGCCTCCATGGCCATGGTGAGGAGCGTCGTGTCGCTCATGGCGATGGCGTCCACCGTGTAGGTGGTGCCGCCGATGCGGATGGTGCCGGTGCGGACAAACACCGCCATTTGCAGTTGCGCCGGGATCTCCGTCACCAAGAGGCCGGTCAACACGCAGTCGGGCGGGGTGGCCAGGGCCGGAGCCGAGGCCCCGGTGGGCGAGATCGGGCGGATAACGCCGTGGCTCTTCACGATCAACCGCCCCTGCATCCCGCCAACCCGCTCCAGGATCACGCCGTTGGCGGGTTTGAGGTATTCCGGGGTGGCGGTCCAGTTCTCCGGGTAATGGGCCACCACATAGGTGTCTGAGCCCTGGATCTTGCAGCGGCAGTACCGCTGTGCCGGGTACACATCCCAGACCACGGCGCAAAAGGTCTCCCGCCGGGCGGCCACCGCCTGCTGGGCGCCCTGGCGGATAAACCGCTTGCGGCTGAGACCTATGCTCTTCACAGCACCCACCCCTCTATCGAGTCGACCAGGCCGCCGTCGGTGCTGCCGGCCTCCGGCTGCCGGTAGATGCGCTTCAGCGCCGCCACAAAGAGCTTGATGGTGGCGCCGGTGTACGGGTGCTTGATGGTGATGGTGTCGCCGACCTCGTCCTGCAGGTGGCCGACCTTGCTGAACCTCACCCGGCGGCGCTGCAACTGCAGGAGGAGCAGCTCAAAATCCGCCACCTCCTGGCAGTGGGACTGCGAGTAGCAGCACCAGCCGTCGATCTGCTGCCCGATCACCTGCCCGATCTGGGCCTGGAAAAGCAGGTCGTCGGCAGTGGCCTGCACCGACCTGCGGAAGTAACTCAACGGCGCGGCATGGATCCTGAACTGCCAGTTGGCGACCGACCCCAGGATCATCATGCAGGCCATCAGCCCGGCACTCTCGGCCCAGCGCCCCACCGGCCAGGTCGGCCCGCCGGTGGATGGGGCGATGTCCGGGATCTTGTTGCCAACCAGGTACAGGGCCAGGGCCGCCGCCAGGGCCGGCCGCAGGTCGGGCGCCGAGATGGTGATCTCTACCCACTGGTAGCCAGGGTCCGAGGCGGAAAGCGAAACGCTCACGCTGCCGGCCAGCCCGAACAGGGGCGCCGGGATCTCGACCTGCTCCAGGCGCGGCTCTATGCACCGCCGCTGCTGGTCTTCGCTGTAGTAGATGCGGATGGTATTCTTGCACCCCCACCACCCCATGGTGCCGTTACGCTCCGCCACCTGCTCCTCGGCCAGGATGCCCTGGGTGTAGTCCTGCTCCTCGCCGGTAACGGTGACCTGGTTGGTGAAGTCGCTGAAAGTGTCGTCCGGGGTAAAATCAATCAGCTTGGTGGTGTCGCCGTAGGCATGCGCCGTGGCGCCATCAACGGTGATGGGCCGCAGGGTCAGCTTGCCGTCCATGCCCATGATGGCGAAGTACCCGAACCGATTGGCGATGGTGTCCACCATGTCGCCAACCGAGGTGTGGACGAACTGGGTGTTAAGCACAAAGCCGCCGGCCAGCGCCGGAATGTCCAGCATGCCGGCGTCCCAGCCCATCTCGCCCGTTACGATTTGCTCGATGGCGGCGTCGGGCTGATAGGTGAGATACTCCGACGCCACCACCTGGTGGCGGGCCAGAAACTCCCGGTCGCACAGCGCCGTCACCCGCACCGACGGGTAATCGCCCCGCTTGTAGCTGAGGGCGGTTTCGGTCACCACCCACTTACCCTGGCTGGCCCAGTAGTCAACCGCGCTCACCGTCTCGCCCTGGCGCAGGGTCAGCCGCCGCCCCTTGGCCAGGTAGGGCCGCCACAGCGAGTTGCTGTTGTGCTGGTCAAACAGGTGCCCGTGGGACAGCTCAAAACTCAGCCGGTTGGGTGAATCGTCCACACTCCACTCGGCCACCAGGTCGGTGCCGGTGATCAGCAGCGGCGCCAGGTCCATGGCGGCGGACTCCTTGTCCCACCAGATATCGCTGGTGTCGCTGCCGTAGTGAGTCCAGAAGGCAAAAATAGAGTTGTCGTCAGGGTCCAGGCACACCGACACATCGCCGTCGGTGTGGCCGGAAACAAACGGCAGCGCCGCGGCCCAGGCCCAGGAGGTGGTGTACTCGCCCAGCAGGTACTTTGGCCACTGGATGAACCCCGCCTCCAGAAAACCCACCAACCCGGTCCATGTTGTTTGTTCGCCAGCGGTGGCAGCGTAGATCATCCGCGAGGTCTCATCCATCACCGCGCAGATAAACTGGTCTGCCCCGTCTCCGGTCAATCCCGGGATGGCGGCGTTGTCGTAGAGCGTCCACTGCTCGGTGACCACGTCAAAGATGGTGATCCCGTAGTAGCCGGCGATCATCAGCTTGGCGCCGGAATCGATCACCGTGATTTTCCCCAGGCCGTAGCTGTCCAGGGTCGCCCAGGTCGGCCGGTAGTAGGTGACGGTGTCGTCGGTCAGGCTGATCCTGCCCAGCCCCCGCGACTCCGGGTTGTAGCTGGCGTTGTAGACGAAAGTAAAATAGACATAACCGTCGACGTGGACCATGGAGGTGATCCCGCCGTAGGGGAAATCCGGGTAGCCGGAATTGGTGTAGCGCCGGAGCCTGGCGCCGGCGGCAATAGAGAACACAACCAACTCACAGTTGGCGCTGCCGCTGCTCCACATCATCAGGTCTGCATCCGGATCGATGCAGACGTCGTACATCGGCGACCCCCAGTCGCTCCCGCCGGACAACGAAAACGAACCAACCTCGAAGGACTTGTTCCAGGTGTGGCTAGGGCCGGCCGAATCAAGATCTATCCAGCCGAACTCGTAGAAGGTCTCGGAGAGGATCGAATACCCCTGGCGCAGGAACACGTAGAGCCGCCGGCTCGTCTCGTCCACCAGGGCCGCCTTGACCGTGGTGCTGTAGCTGGCCGGGACAGAGTAACCGGTGACGTTTTTGGACAGGCCGTAATAGTCGCCGTCGTACCAGGTATAGTCGTCAAACGCGTAGTCGGTGAACACGTTGGTGGTGGCGTTGAGCATCCCCAGCGCTCCCCGGGAAGAGAAGGGCCGGTAGCGGCCGGAACCGACCAGGGCGTTGGTGCAGGCCAGCGGCTCCCAAACACTATAAAAGCTGTTCCAGGCCGGCACACTGCCGGCCTTCCAGATTCTGTCCACAGCCCAGGTCGTGGTGTTGATCTCGGCCAGGGCATCGTTGACATAGCGGGTGACCATGCAATACAGGTAGCCGCTTACCGGGTCATAATGCAGTTGCGTGGCCGGGTGGGTGTAGTCGATGGAGCCGCCATAGAGGAGGTCGTTCTCCAGTTTCAGAGAGCCGCTTACCTCGGTATAGATCAGGTGCTGCTGATTGGCCGCCTTCTGGACCGCCACCGGATAGCGGGCGATGGCGCCATATCCGTCATAGGCGGTCAACTTCACGGCCGCGGCCCAGGTGGCGCCGTTGTCGGCCGAAATTGAGTGGTAAACGTTGCTCAAGATCTCGCCGGTGGCGCCGGTTGCCTCGGCATAGCCGAACCACAGCCATACCTCGCCGGTATCGATCTGGGTCAACGACGGCTCCCGCCGTTTCTTGGCGGCGTCCAGGCCGGCGATGGAAAGCGCGGTGGGGCCAGTCCAGGCGGTGAAGTTGCTGCTGGTGAGTTTGTAAATCTGATAGGCGGAGCCGTCCCACTTGCAATAGACGGCCAGGTAGGTGTCGTTGGCCAGGCGGATCACGTCCAGGCCGTCCGACCAGTAGGTTGCGGTAGACCACGAGGTGATGACCGCCGTGGACACCGCCGTGCCTGTTACGGTGATGATCTCGTAAACCAGGTACTTGGTGGTGCCGGAGATATAGGTGTAGAGGATGCCGACGTTGCCGCCCACCAGCTCGACGATGGCGATATCCTCGATGGTGTCGCCGTCAGCGCCCATGGTCACCGCCGTCACCGTGGTGAACTCGGTGCGGGCCACGTCGGTGTAGACGTAGTGGAGAGTGTCCTTCAGGGCCACATGGTTCTGGTAGACCGCAAGCAGCCGCCCACTTGAGTGCGTAAAGACATCGGGATCCGCAGCGGTGGTGGTGCTGGTGAGCGCCTGCCCGATCAGGGGCAGCGCCTCGGTCATGGAGAGGCTCATCAGCTCGCAGATGGGGCGGTGTGCCTGGCCGTCCTGTGCTGCCTGCAGCTCTGCGGAGAGGGTGAGCGCCATTGCCTACACCTGGGAGAGAATGAAGAGGGTGAGGGTGACATCCTTCATAAACTCGGCGTTGTACTGCTTGCAGCTTGTCCCCGGGTAGTCGATGATGGCGACGTTGTAGGATTTCCCGGTACCGTCCTGGGGGTTCCACACCTTGCTGCCTGGGGCCTCGAACTTGCCGGCCAGTGTGGTGTGCTGGCCGGCCGGGATGAATGGCCATGACAGGGTCACCGTCTTGCCGACAATGGTTGCCGGCCATTCAAAAACGTCGGCCGATGAGTAGGTCTGCACCACAGCCGCCGCTTTTCCCTTGGTGGCGATGTCACCAACCCCGGCGGCCGGCGGGTTGCGGGCGAAGGTGTAACCGTCCAGGCTCATTCTGGTTACCGCCATCACGAAGCCTCCCGCAGTTCCTGGAGGACAACGTCGCGGATCCGAGATTCAAGGCGGGCGGCGAGTTTGGCGTCAGTGCCGTTGATACTGAAATTGAATGTGGCGCCAGCCCCATGGTTGTTCTCGGCGGCCGGGATGATTCGTTCCCCTTTGTGGATCATGGCAACCATGTCCCTTGGAACATACGGGGTGCCGACGTCGAACGACGGCAATAATTTACCGGTCAGGCTCGCCCCTCCTGCCACGTCGGAGAGATCGTTGCTGGCGTTTAAGCCATAACCGCTGTAGGTGGCGCCGGTGGCCGCCGAGAACGCCGAGCCGGCAACGCCCTTGACAAGCCCCAGCCCCAGGCCGATGAGCCCGCCCAGATCGCCGCCGGAACCGAACTCCTTTCCGAACATCCCCATCATCAACTGGTTGGCGATCCACTTGTCCGCCATCTCCTTGAGCATGTCGGTGAACGACGAAAGGATGTCCCCGTGGCCGGTGCGGACGTCTTTGACGAACTTTTCGGCAGCATTTTCCATGTTGCGGTAGGCCTCGATCTGAAACTGGCTCATCGCCGAGGTCTTTTCATTCATCCCCTGGTAATAGGCGTCGTTCGCCTTGGTCAACTCGGACAGCGCTGCCGCCTCGCGGATAGACAAGGCATCCCAGAGGGCCATTTCCCCCTCGATGGTGATCTTGCCGGCGGCCTGCAGGTCGTCGAGCTTCGAAAGCAGCCCGTTATATTGCCGCCGCACCCCCTCGATGGCCTGAGCATGCTCGGGCAGGGTGGCCAGGGTGATCTCGTCCCATGATGCCCGGGAAGTCTCGATGTCGCGCAGCTCGTCGGCCCTGGCCTTGGCGTCGTCGTCGCGGTACTTCTTGGCGAGCTTGGCCACTTCCTCCATGGCCTTGCGCTGCCTGTCGGCGGCGGCGGTGGACTTTTGGCTTGATTCCCACTGGTCCACCCACCACAGGCTGCCATGGTAGCCTTCCTTCTTGGCATCTGCCCGGAGCTTTTCCGCCTCGGCGGTGATGGCCAGGAGCTTTTGCTCGTACTCGTCCAGGCTGGACTTGGCGGTCTCAAGCCGCATCTTCCGCTCGATCTCAGCCCACCGCTCGGCCAGCTTCTGGCTTGCCTCGGCTGCCTTCTTTGCCTCGTCGGTGAGTTCCGAGACACCGAAAGATTCTATTGCCCCATCCGGCATGAATGGAGAACTTGCAACAGGGGTAAACTCGCTCATTATCCTGTTGTTTAACGGAATATTTTTTGCTGCCCAGGCGGCCTTCAGTTTTGCTTTTTCCAGCCGCTTGGTCTCCTGCTCGATCATCCGGCGGCGCTCGGCCAGATCAGCATCCATGAACCTGTCGAGCTGCTCGCCAGCAAACATCTCCCGGCCCTTGTGCAGGTCACCTGTTTTATCGAGGAGGTAGTTAAACCCGCCAATCGACTTTGCCATGAGATTGGCAATGGCGGCCAGGCCGCTTACGACGCCGCTGTCTCCGATGGTTACCTTGAGGTCGGTGATTGAGTTTGTAAGGCGGTTAAAGGCTGCCTCTGAGCGGCCGGCCGCTGTCTCCAGGTCAGGCCCGAAGGTCTTGTGCAGCTCGGCGGCGAACTTGGGCAGGAAGTCGTCGGCCATGATCTGGCCTTTCTGGAGCATCTTGTCGAGCTCCGAGGTGGTCATCCCCATGGACCTGGCCGCCGCCTGGAAGGCGCCCGGCAGCCGCTCGCCCAACTGTCCGCGCAGCTCCTCGGCGCTCACTTTGCCCTTGCTGATCATCTGGGAGACGGCGAGTAGGGAGGCGTTGGTGTCGTCGGCAGATAGCCCCAGCACCGCCGACGCCTCGGACACCGAAGAGAAGATGGCGCGGACACCGGCCCCGGCAAGCGTTGTGCCCTTGGCAGCGGCTGCGATGGTCACAAACCCCTTGCCGGCCGCCTGCAGGTCGAGGCCGAGGCGGTTTGCCTCTTGCCGAAGGAATGAGATTTCTTCGGCAGCCTGCTGGCTCGAACCGGTGGCGGATTTGAGCGCGTTGCGCATCCGCTCCATGTTGATGGTGGCCTGGTAGATCTCCTTACCGGCCATGGTAACGGCGGCGAACGTCGCCGCAGCAATGGCGGCTTTTGCGTGGCTGGCGATGGCCGAGAAGGTTTCAGAACCGCGTGACTTGAGCCGGTCCAGATCATCCGCCATGCGCCGCCCCAGCGCGTCATGCCACTGGTCGGCGATATCCTTACTGATCCGGCCGGCCTTCTCTAGCTTCACCACTTCGGAGTGTAGTGCGTACCATTTCCTCTTGGTTGCCTCCAATGCCCTATCTTGCTCGGGCAGCGCCTGCAATGAAACGCGGTTGACAGATTTTTCAACCCTCCTGAAGGCAGTATCAGAGTCATCAGCAAACCGTTTTACCGTAACTGACCCATTATCATCGACCCGCAGGTTGAATCTCATCTCATGGTTGACTTGCGGCATCTCTGGCCTCTTCCATTTTGCGCTTGTGGTCGTCCGCCACTTCTCCGGCGATGGTGCGGCCGATCAGTTTGACCAGGTCATAAATTGAGAGCCGGTCCGCCTTCACCACTCCGCACTCGGTCATGGCGTTTGATATCGCCGTCCCGGCAATCCCCACCGGCATCCCCTCGGCGTACTGCATGTCGTCGCTGCAGCGGTGGTACACCGCCAGGGCCAGGTGGTGATCCTGGCGGTGTACCACCGCAGGCTTGCAGGTGGAGCAGGGGGGAGGCTCCGGCGCCGGCTCCGCCCCTTTTTCATACGGCCGTTGCCGGGAGTGGGATTCATACGTCTCCCGGCACTCATCGCAGCTTTGCCGCCCTACGCCGGAGAGCCAGACGGCAAAGCCGACAAGTTTTTTATTGCCTCCTCCTCCTCCTTATCCACCAGGTCGGAGAGCTGGCCGCGAAACGCCTGGAGCTGAGAAAAGAACCCATCCTCCATGGCAAAGGCCTGCTTGCCGGCCTTGTCGCACTTCATGGGCTTGCCGTCCTCACCCATGAAGTTTTCCCAGTCCACCACCGCTGCCTGGCAGGTCAGTTGCCGCTCCTTTGCCAGGTCGTGCCGCTGGGTAACCTCCACGGTGTTCAGTTCGGCGTCGTAGCTGTTCACCGCCGACATGCACTGGGAGTGGATGCCGGCGGTGTCCCCAGCCTTGAGGTGGCGGACGAGGATCCGCCCGCCGAACGGATCCTCGGGCCATTCAAACCACATTTCACGGGGCTTGATGATCTTGGGCATTACAGCTTCCCTCCGTGCAGGGCGGTGCCATCGACGGCCGGCTCGCTGGCAAGGGTTTCGCCGGTGGCCAGGGTGATGGTGCCGGCCGCCACGTTGGCGATAAGGTACTGGCCGTCGTTGGAGGTGGAGCCCTCGACGATCAGCGTCTGGCCGGCCTTGAAGCCAGAGGTCACAAAGCCGCTGCCGGAGTCGGTGATGGTGGCCGGAGTGCCGGTGACAAAGGCCATGGTGGGCGTGGCGTCGTCGGTTTGGTGGGCCACAAAGTAGCAGTAGAGGCCGTTGGTAACCATCTCGCCGGAGAGGGGGAAGGTGCCGTTTTTCTGCGCCTCTCCAGGCTCCACCTTGCTCACCTGGAATCCGGCGTTGTCCGGGTCGTTGGCCAGGTCCGGGGCGATGAAGTCGTTCAGGTCCAGATACCAGCGGCAGTCGGTGAACTTGGTGTTGTCCTTGAGGTACTGCTTCAACTGGTCCTGACCCTTGGTGTCGCCGGTGACCAGGTTGCCGCCAAAGGTGAACCTCCCGTGCGAACCCTCGCCGGTGACCTCAACGGCAAAGTCAACGCGGAACTCGTTGAGCTTGATCACCTCGCGCAGCAGGCCCGGCAGCCCCATCCGGTTGAGCCCCTTGATTACCGCCTGATCTGCACCGCCGTACTTGAGGACGATTGCGGCGTCCACTCCGAGCTTGTATGAAACTCCCATGGCTGTTCCCCTCTGTGATGGTTACGACCAGACCATGAAGTCGGTCGGGATATGATGAAAGCCGGCTCCGTCCGAGTCGTCCGGCCGTTCGGCTATCTCAAGCTGGTCGTCAAAAAATATCTGCTGCACAGTGGCCACTCCGCCAAGGCTGCCGGAGAATCCGGAGAGCGCCGCCACCACTTGGGTTGCCGTGGTCCTGGCCTGGGTGTAGGTGTCGCCCCAGGCAGACACCTGCCAGCGGCTGCGCTCGCACTCATGGCTGCGCATGTCACCGGTGGGGACCACCGACACCAACTGCAAGGTCACCGCCGGCCTGGGCTGGCCCTGGGGCACCGTGCCAAGGTAGATCCTGGCGCCCACCAGGGCGGTGAGGCCGGCAAAGCCCTTGAGCCGCGCCACCAACCCCTTGGCCAGGCTGTCAATGGTGGTCTCGATGCTCATGACCCGACCTTTAATGCGATCCTTGCAGCGAGATCGGCGGCAACGGCGGCAGCGGCCTCTGGCGATTTGGCGTCTATTGCAGGCCGCAAAAACGGTTTTGCCGGCATCGGCCCTGCCACCCGGCGGAAGATGACCTGGCCGTCAATGACCATCTTCAGGTATTTCTTTTTTGTCGGCGTCCGGGCCCCGGCAGTGCCGAACTCCACCAGGTGGGCGTGTGGCGCAATATTATAGTTAATTCCGACATAAGCGTGGCCGGCCTTACCTCCTGAACCAAACAAGACCTTTACGTTGTCAATTCGTGAAACAATGCCGCGCCTGAGGTTACCTGTTGGGCCGCCAGGGGCTAGACGGCGTGCTTCTTCTGCTACGATGTCAGCGCCAATTCCGGCTGCGTAGTTCAGCTCGCCGACGGAAAGCAGGTCTCCGAGTTTTTTTAGAAGATCTGCTGTGGCTGCTGACGGCTTCATGCTCATCTTCATGACGGTTTCTCCTCGCAGAGCAGCAGCAGTTCCCGGTTGCGTTCGTCCAGGTTGAGCACCGCCTTGATGTTCAGCACCCTGGAGCCAAACAGCAGCCGGTTGGCCGGGCCCACCCCGGCCCGGTAGCGCATGGCGACCTCGTGGGATACCACCGCCTCCGGCTCCAGGCCACGCCACTGTTCTTTGCCACTGGCTGGCCGCACATCCGCCCACACCGTGGCCACGTTCGACCAGGTTGCCACCACCTCGTTGTAGCCGTTGGCAGTGCCGCCGGCGGCCTGGATGATCACCCGATGGCGCAGCCTCCCCGCCCTCATGGCAACTCCACGATCGCCTCGCGGTCGAGCTGGTACTCGGCCGAGCGCGGCATCTTGCTGACGATGGTGCCGGTAACGATATCCTCCCGGTATTCGTACATGCTGCTGACGAGCAGCATCATGCCTGACCAGGTCGAGGCTGGCACCGCATCGCCGGAGTCGCCGTAGCCTGCCACCACCCGGGCCACCACCGGCAGCATGGGCCGCAGGGTGGCACTGGGCCAGCTCTTGCCGTAGCCGAGCACCAACTGCGGCCGGATGCTCACCAGGTCTACCGAGTAGTCGGCAGTGTCCACGGTGTGCTCCACCCCGTCCGAGTCGGTGTACTTGAGCGAGGCAACCGACTGGATGGGCGAGGCATGGAGCGGCAGGGCATCACCCTCCGGGAACCCGTCAAAAAAAAGGTCAAGGGTCTGGGTGATGAGGCTGCGCCGCTGGTGCTGCTCGGCAATGTCCCTGGCCATGGCGATGAGTTTAGCCAGGTGGCCGTCGCCGTAGCTCACCGAGGCAAGGCCGCTGTCCACCGTGCCGCTGAAGCGCACCGTGGTCTTGTTGGCAACGCTGTCAAAGGTGGGCGCCGCCGCCACATAGCCGGTGGCGTCGGTGGTCTGGTCAAGCGCCAGATACCGCCCGGGCGAGTAGATTTTCCGCCGGTCGCCAACCACCGTGAAGGTGGAGGCGCTCACCCTGGCCACCGCCGCAGTCTCCAGGATGACGGACTCGTCCGAGTTGTCGCCCAGGTTGATCCGGCAGTTGCCCTTGACCTCGGCAATGGTCAATGGCTCGACTGCCGGCGCTGTTATGATTTGGCGGGCGCTCATTGGCCTACACGTCCCCCAGGTTCGACCACAGCACCGTGATGGTGCCGGTGAATGTCGCCGTGCCGGCGGTATGGGTTGCGTCGTCGTCGATGACGAAGTTCAGGTAGAGGTCAATGGGGGTAGACGTGCCGTCAACCCATCGTGCTCCGCTCTCGGTGAGCGCGGTCGGGGTAGGGTATGCCTTGGCCGTCCCGACTTTGAGCGTTGCCGCCGGGATGTTCACCTCCGGCACAAGATCAGCCTCGGTGCCGGTAAGGGTCGCGCCGGTGGTGGCCGTTGCCGAGCCGAGCGCCACCCCGCCGCTCCATCCGTCGATTATCGTACCGGTTACCCCGGCAGTGAGCGCCCCGTTGATGACAGCGCCATGGATCAGCGCCGAGCCTTCCGGGAAGTCGTACAATTTCACCCCGCCGTATTGCGCCACCCCGGCATCGTCCGAGATGGTGACGGTGGTGGCTGTGCAGGTGATAACGGTCTTGTGGATGACGTCGCCCACCCCATACTCGGCAACGGCAACGGTCCCCCCGACCCCGGAGCCGTTGCCGCTGGCCACCTTGAGGTTCTTGTTTGCATCGAGGACGGCTACCACCGATGCGGTGCTGTTGGCGGTGCTTGCCCCGTCAAGGTAGCCGGCCTCGGCGGCGGAAATGGAAAGGCCGTGGATATTGAGGCTGGCGCCGGACTGCATGTCCAGGGTGGCGCCGGACTGCACCTCGATCTCGCCGCCCGAGCCGACAACCATCTTGTTGCCGCCGCCCTCCTTATAGATGGAGGTGGAATAGCCGTCGGCTGCAAAGGCCGGAGAGCACTGCACGAGCAGGACAGTGGCCAGCATGATAAGCGGCGCCAGGCGCCAGGAATGTTTGTTCATCAACGTTACTCCCGTGGTTGTCTGGCCGGAGGCCAGGTTATTCATTGATCTCTTGCCACACCGCATCGCGCTGGGTGGCGGTGATGTCCTCGCCGAGGATCTCGCTGATGGCCTGGACCTGCGGCTTGCCGTTGCCGGTAAAGTCGGTGGTGCCAGGGACAAGGCAGGTGATGGCCATGGCGATCAGGTCGGCGAGGGTCTGGCCAGTGGGGCCAGGGTCCGGGGCGGCCTTCACCGTCTCGGCCAGCCCATGTCCAAGGGCATAGTCGGCGGCATCGGGAGGGATGCACCCGGGCCGGTCAAGACCGGGGGCGACCTCATACTCTCCGGAGCCATAGGCCCGCACGGTGTGGCCGCAGTGGGCATACCTGAGTTCCTCGGCAAGTTTGATTCTGGGCATGGTGCGCGTCCTTTACTGATGCGGGACCGGTGCTACCCGGTCCCGGGTGTTAAGCCGCTTACGAGGTCGGGCCGTTATCAGGGTTGCCCTTGATCGCGTTGACGCCGACGATGACGCCGTTGGCGTTCGCCCCAACCTCGGCAGTGGTAACCTTGATGAACCGCTTGCCGCCGACGTATCCGTACCGGAAAACGTTGGAGGTGCTGGCGTCGGCGTCACAGTCGATGGTGTGGATGATTCCGGAGGCAGGAGTTACCCCGAGCATGTCGGCGGCGGCGACATTCGAGTAGGCCCCGGCAACACCGGTGCCGTCGTCGTCGGCATGATCGAGCTGGATGGTGATGGTGCCGGTGTCGACAGACTTGAGTCCAACGGAAATCTCAAGCTCGCATGAGTTGAACCCCTGCAGGTCGATAGCAGCAGCGGCAGGGACAGTGGCATCCAACACCAGGACCGGGGGGACTACCGGTACTACATCGATACGGCTATGCAAATCGCGCATGGTTTGTGCTCCTCAGATAGATGGTTCAGTCGTCAAAGACGAGCCGGCCACCACAGCCGGCCCGGTAAAACCTGCCGGTTACGCGGCAACCTTCAGCAGCTTGATTGCCTCGAAGTTGACCACGCCGCCGCCAACCCGCTTGGTCATGTAGAACATGACATAGGGCTTGTTGGTATAGGGGTCGCGCAGAACACGCAGGCCGATCCGGTCAACGATCATGTAGCCGCGCTTGAAGTTGCCGTAAGCAATGGCAAGGGCGTTGGCGGCGATGGCCGGCATGTTGTCGTCGGTTTCAACGGGTTTGCCAAGAAGGAGCTCGGGGGCGCCTTGCTCCAAGCCGGGCCGCCAAATGTAGGCGCCGTTGCCGTCCTTGAGCTTGCGGACGGTCTCCAGGGTAGAGTCAGCCATCAGGAAAGCAGAGTCGTTGCGGTAGCGAGACTTCAACGCATGCTGCAGGCTGATGATGGCGTTGGGCTCGGTAATGGCAGCGGCAGCGCCGGACACCACATAACCGATGTTGCCCCAGGAATAGGAGGCGTTTGCCACAAGCGGATAAGCGAGGATACCGCGGGGCCGCTTAACGCCGTTCCCGGAGATGAAGGCGGCGGCCTCTTCCTCATCGATTTCAATGGCGCCTTCATCCTCGATCCATTGAGCGAGGTTGATGCGCGAATCATCAAGGGTGGACTGTGAGGCGGCCATGTTGACATAAGCCTCCATGGCGTTGATGACGATTTCCTTCAAGGTCGGGGTGTTCGTCTCGGATCGGCTCTCGGTCTCCCCGACCCATCCGGAAGAGGCCCCGCCCTGGTTGACGAGCTTCTTGTAGGAAGAGCCTGAAATCTGCTGCACCCTCGCAAGCCTCCGCATTGCGGTAACTGCGGCAGCCACCCGGTCAATGGCCTGCTCATACTCCTCCACCACCAGATAGCCACTGTCAGGATCAGACTGGGTGGTGAGCGCCGCCTTTACTTCGAGATCGCGCAGGCCGTTGTCTGTTCCCTTGCGGAACCAGGTGTCAAACGCCATCTTATGCTCTGCCTTGGCGCGGTCCAGCTCAGTGGTGCCGCCGCCGCCGAAGTCGCCACGGGCGATCTTGGTTTCGAGGACTTCGAGCTGGTCCTTCAGTTTGGCAATGGCGGTTATGTCCTTGTTGATGCGGTCGACCTTCTCGGCCAGCAGCGGGTCGACATGGCCTTTCTTCTCCATGTCGGCAAGACGCTGATCGTTTTCGGCCTTGAACTGCTCGAACGCCTTGCCGAGGTCCAGAATGGTTTCCTTCAGTTCTGCGGTGGTGGACATGGGGTTACTCCTTACGATCTGAGTTGATTGGTAAGCTTGCGCACGGATGCCAGCACCTCGGCGGCGTCAACGTCCCGTTGATCGATGGCGGCCCAGCCTCCCGCAAGGACCGCCTTTGCCTCATGCTGCTTGAGCCCTGCCTGGCGCAGGGCGTGTTCTGCTTTGCGTTTGGTCGGATCGCCGCCGGCGGTGTCGAGCAGAGAAACCAGCGAGGCCGGGGCGTTGGCAAAAATCGAGGTATCAAACTTGGCCCGGGCCGAGGCGGCGGGGCCGACCGAATCGGCAAACCCTTCGGCCACAGCCTCGTCGCCGCCGATGAACCAGGTTTCCTCGTCCATCATCTTGGCGAGCTTGGCCAGGGCCAGGCCGGTGCGGTCAGCGTAGGTCTTGGCGAGCTGGCCAGACACCCGGGCCAGCATGTCGGAGGCCTTGGCCATCTCGCGGTGGTCGCCCCAGGCGATGGTCCAGGCGTTGTGGATCATAATATGGCCGTTGGCGGCGATGATCCGCTCCGCCCCTGCCTGGTGGATGATGGAAGCGATGGATGCGGCCAGGCCGTCCACCACCGTCACCACATGGCCGTCGTGCCGCCCAAAGGCGTTGGCAATGGCCAGGCCGTCGAACACATCGCCACCGGGCGAGTTGATCCGCACCGTGAGGTCGGCGCCCTGCAAACCCTGCAGCGCCCGCACCAGCTCCGACGCCTCGACAAACGGCCAGCCGATCACGTCGTAGATCAGAAGCTCAGCCGAGTCCTTTCCTGATGCCTTGATGTCGAACCACTCGCGGTCGTTAAGGCTCTTGCCCCAAAACTCCGCCACCTGGGCGGCGGTTCGGTCGGTGCGGCGGTTATTGGCGATCAGCATTACGTCCCCCTTCCGGTTCCATGTTGCTCTGGTAGATGGGCTCGTCGCCGCCATCGTACGGGTTCAGGTCTTCCCACTCGCGGCACTCGTTGCGAAGGAAGATCCCGAAGTTGATGCCGCGGGCGTACCCTTCCATGCGGCTCTTGAAGTCGCCGCGCAGCAGGCCGTTGACGTTGAACTTGAGGTAGTGCGTTTTTTTTTCGTCAGGCGTCAGCAGGTCGCGCTTTACCGCCTGCTCGATGTTGACCAACCAAGGGTTGAGGGTGTGCTTGACAAAGCCGATGTCCAGGTGCTCGACGTTGGAGAAGGTCGCTTTCTCAAGGTCGTTCATCAGGTGGGCGGGGATGCGGAAGATGCCGCCGATCTCGCTGCGGCTGAACTTGCGGTTTTCCAGGAACTGGGCATCGGCCATGGACATGGAAACACTTGTCCACTTCATCCCCTCCTCCAGGACCAGAGTCTTGCCGGCGTTCTCGGCGCTGGCATAGTTCTCATCGAACGAATCGCGCAGTCGCTTTGCCGCTGGATCGGAGAGCTTTTGCGGATGCTCCAGAACGCCGCTGGGACGGGCTGAGTTGGCGTAGGTTTTGCCGGCCATCCGGTCCATGGTGATGGCGGTGCCGATGCTCTCCCGCATGGCCTCGATGGGGTTCATTCCCATGTAGCCGTTGGACACCAGGCCGCGCAGGTGCATGATGTATTTTTGGGGGATGACAACTTCTGTGCCGTCCTTCTTGCGGACGGTGTAATAGAGGCGGTACTGCTCGTCCTGCTCGACCTTGAGCACCGAGTCGGGATGAAACGGGATCAGCTCCCGCACCTCGTCGCGCACCATCACCTTGTAGTTGTAGCCGTTGCCACGGCTGGCCAAGTGCAGCATGTTCATCGACCAAAACTCGTAGGCGGTCATCCACTCGTTTGGCTGGTCGTGCAGGAGGGCATAGAGCCGGTGGTCGGTGGCCTTGTTGCGGTTGCTGCCGTCGGCTACCATCAGTTGGCAGGGGAGTTGGCCAACGGACTGAGCGAGGATGAGGAGGCAAGTGTAGACGGCGGCCACACGCATGGCGCTATCGGTGTTTACTGAGGCGCCGGAAGCGGCGGCCACGCCGAAATGGGAGATCAGCAGGCGTTCAAGTTCGCGGGAGGAGGTGATGGACTGGGCGCGGGGCGCAAAGAGTCTGGCGGCGATGCTCATTGCTCACCCCCGGCAGCGCTCTTGGTACGGGAGAGGAGGGCCGAGCCAACGAGCAGCAGGGCACCTGTAACCGTAAGCGACAGCCAGGGGGCAAGCCACCAGAGGCCGACGCCGAGCATGGTAATCCCGGCGCCGGCCATCAGGTCGGGCAAAAGAGATGAAACAAGACGTGAAACGGTGGAACGGTTTGACACTGGCGCACCCCTGAGCCGTGTTTATACAACGGATAGTGGCTCATTGGTGCGCGGTACGCAATATGTGGTGGTAAAATTGGGGAGGTTGGGGGAATTGGGGAAATAAAAAGGTCAGACCACCAGTCTGGCCGCTTCCTGCCTGGCCTCCTCGTAACAAATCACCGAAGAGAGCGCCACTTGATAGCCCTTGCGCGGGCCGATCTTTCGCCAGCGCAGGTCGTTGTTGGCCATCAGCCGGCGCACAGAAGAATCAGAGAGACCAAGCCGACGACACACCCGCGAAACCTCGACCCACGTTTCCTGTTGTTCTGTCATAGCGCCACTACCCCCTCTTTCTCATATTTGCTCTGGAACGCCTGCTCTTTGACTATCGCCCGGCCTATCCCCATAATCATGGCGACGATGCCGTCTATCTTTTCTATGCTTTTTTCCTTGTCGGTTTTGATGTTTCCGGCCGGGTCAGTCCTGATCACTACATTTGCCGCCATCCACCCGAGCGCCTTGTTTCCTCCATGGGCAATGCTTCTTGTTAATACCAGCCGCTCCAGCTCCTTGGTTGGCGAGTTCATCGACTTCCAGCCCTGGCCGAACTCGATCATGTCGAACTGGTCCTCGTCGTCGCTGAGTTTTTGCCGGATCCAGTCGGCGTTGTGCCGGTCGTAGGCGATCTCTTGAATCTTAAACTTCTTTTTATCCTCAAGAATCTTGAGACGGATGTAACGGTAGTCAATTGCCGCGCCTGGGGTCGGGAACAACAGCCCCTGGCGCACCCATGTCTCGTAAGGAACCCGGTCCCTCTTGCTGCGCAAGCGGATATCGTCTTCAGGGCAAAAAAGCCTGACCAGCACGATTGCCGGATCGGCCTCTGTCGGATAATCCCCAAAGGGCGGGAACACCAACGCAAACGCTGACAGATCGGTGGTGGAGGACAAGTCGAGCCCCGCATAGCAGACACGGCCGAGCAAATCATCTTCGCTGAACTGGTATTTTCCGCAGGCCGCCCAAGCGTCAGGACTCAGCCACCGCTTTTCCGCCTGGGTCCACAAGTTCATGTGGTAGCGGAGCAGGGCATTTACCTGTGACGGCATCGCCTTGGCGGTTGACACCTGCCGCCGCAGGAACTCAGGCTTTACCGACACCCCGAGGTTAGGGTTTGCCTTAATCCACTCCTCCTCGTTCTCCCACTCATAGATGGCGGCGGCGTCAGACTGGCTTTCGTCCTTTGGATCAAGGGTGTAAATGATCCCAAAGACGGTGTCCTCGTCGGCCAGCCCCTCCATGATCTTGATCACCAGCTCCCGCAGCTCGTAGCACATCGACGTGCGCTCCGACCCGGCGGTGGAGATGGCGACGGTCAACGGCTGCCGCCTGGCGCCCTGGGCTGTGTCGAGTTTGGCCGACAGGTCGCGGTCCTTCCACTCATGGAACTCATCCTTTATCAGGCCGTGGATGTTAAGGCCATCGGTCGACTTGGAGTCCCGCCCCAGCGGCTCGAACTTGGATGCTGTGCCAACGATATGCAGGTTGCTGCTAAAATCCTTTATGCGGGCGGAAAGAGCATCTGAGGCCTGCACCATCCGCTTTGCCTCTTCCCAGCACTGTTTCGCCTGCTCACGCTTGGTTGCGGATGCATACACCTCGGCACCTGGCTCGCCGTCGGCCACCAAGAGATAGAGGGCAATCCCGGCGGCCATGGTGGTTTTGCCGTTCTTCCTGGCGATCTCGATATACCCATCACGGAACCGCCTGGTGCCGTCAGTGTTCTTCCAGCCGAACAACACCCAAACGATGAACTGCTGCCACGGTTCTAGGGCCAGTATCTGCCCGGCCCATTCCCCTTTACTGTGCCGCAGAAAATTATAGAAGCGGAGGGCGTGCTCTGCTGCCTTTTGGTCAAACCAAAGTCCACGCTCATGGCCGTTTTCGAGGTCGCGGAAATGCCGCTCCACTGCAAGCTTCACATACCGGCAGGCCGGAATCTCGCCGCGCCGCACGTCCCATGCGTACTGCATTGCCACCGGACGGGCGTGGCGTTTGGTTGTCATTTGCCTGCCTTTATCGAGCCTTGACAACCACGGCACTGCTTAAGGCCGGCGGCCACGTAGTCCTTGCAGTGGGCACCTGGCTTCTTGCTCGGGTGAAGCGGGCAAACGTGTTTACTTGCCATTGAGGAAATCCCCGAACTCATCTTTCTTCTCGGCCGGTGCCACATGGATCCGGCTGCGGCTGGAGGGGGTAAGGCCAAACTCGGTCATGAACTGACGGCAGTGGGATAACAATTTTAGCTGGAGGTCAATCGCAGGGTTGGCCATGATGCCTCCCCTTGGATCACGCACGAACATCCCGTGTTTGCGGATCATCTTTTCGGTATCGACAACTTTCCCGTAGCTGACGCAATACAGCTCAAAGGACGACACGTCGGCGGCGGTAAGCACCCGCGCTTCCATCAGGAGTTTAGCCTGCTGCTTCCATTCTTTTTTGGCCGCCGGAGACAGGTAAGTTGGGGGTTTGGGGATCTTGACAATGGCCTGCATCTCCGGCTCGTTGGTGTTGAGCGGCCGCTTACCAGGGTTGCCCCGGAGCTTCTTTTGCTGGGTTGGTGTCGGTTTTCTGCCGGCCATCATGCAGCCTTTTTAACGATGTCGATGTTGCATCCGAGGACAACAGCAGCCAGGCACATCAATTTTGTTGCCAACCACATGCGCAGCCTGAAGCGCCTGGTGACGGTAATGGAGACCGTCAATGTGTGTTTTTTGCTCAAATTACTGATCGGAAATGTAGCTACGTTCATCTCCCAAACCCTCCGTCTTCGGTTGCGGTTTTGATGTCGTGACACCTCTTGCACAGTGCCTGATGGTTGCGGTGGTCCCAGAACAGATCCTGATCTCCCTTGTGTGGAGTGATATGGTCAGTGACCTCGGCGGCCACCACCAGCCCCTGCCGCTCGCACTCGTTGCAGGTCGGGTTGAGCCGCAGGAAGTGGACAGAATACTTGCGCCACCGCGCCCCGTAGCCCCGGGATGCGGCAGAGCCGCGGCGCTGGTCGTCCGCCTGGCGGTGGCGCTTTTTGTGCTCGTCGCACCAGCCGCCACCCTCGATCACCTCTGGGCAGCCTGGCCATCGGCATGGGCGCTTGGGAGCTGACGGACTCATGCGACGCCTCCCATGTCCATGGGGCTCACCACCCCGGCGCCGCGGCGCATGACGTGGAGGTAGACCTGGGTTGTTGAAATGTCCTTGTGCCCCAGGAGATCCTGCACGGTGCGAATGTCCACCCCGCTTTCGAGCAGGTGGGTGGCAAACGAATGGCGGAACGAGTGGCAAGAGGCCGCCTTGTTGACCCCGGCGCGCCGCACCGCCCGCTTGACCTCGCGCTGCAGGGCGGAATCGTGCAGGTGGTGGCGGTAAAAGCAACCAGTCTCCCGGTCCACGCACAACCGCGAGGCCGGGAACACATACTGCCAGCCAGCCTCCTTGCCGGCCCGGCGATACTTGCGGGCCAGGGCCGGCTCCATGGTTGCGCCCTCGAAGCCGTGGGCCAGATCGTCGGCAAGCAGGGCAGAGGCTCGGGCCACCTGGGAGCGCAACCGGTCGACGGTGACTGATGGCATCGGCACCATTCGGTCTTTGGCGCCCTTGCCGAACTTGACCAGGATGGCGGAGCGGTCAAAGTCCAGATCCTTGACCCGCAACCGGCAGCACTCCATGAGCCGCAGGCCGGAGCCGTAGAGTAGGGCCCCCATGAGCGCGTAAGGCTCAGGCAGGAGCGAGATAACCCGCAGCGCCTCATCCCGAGAAAAGACCACCGGCAGGTTGCGCGGCCGCTTGGCCCGCACGAACCGGGAGAAATCGCCCACATCCACCTGGATCACATGCTTGTAAAGAAACACCACCGCGTTGAGCGCCTGGTTCTGGGTGGAGGCCGCCACCTGGCGCCGCTCGGCCAGCTCGGTGAGAAACGCGGTAATCACCTCGGCCGCCGGCTGGCCGGAAAGATCCTGGCGCGACCAGTAAAAAAGCATGTACTGCCACACCCATGATGCGTAGCAAACCTCGGTGCGAGGAGAAAAATGCTGCAGCCGACAAGCAGCCCGCAACGCCTTGATGCGCGGATGGTCGTCCCTGCGACCTTTACCGGCAACGCGAACAACTGATTTGTCGTGCAAGGCGTTGTTTTCCATGGCGTTCTCCTCCAGGTTAAGGCTTATCTGCTGCCGCGCTATACTGCAGATTTGCGGTAGATTGTTTGTTAGCCGTCGTAGCATCCACATGGTTGCCCCATGCAAACGCTGCCAAACATCCTTTGTTGAGCGTCATCGGCACAAACAAAATCCTTCCATGACCACGCCCGCCCCAGGCCCTTTATGCTCCTGAGTTCGGCGTTGCTCTCCAGAGCAATAGCCCGCTCAATCAGATCCGGATGGTTGTCCTGCAATGCTAAAATTTCGTGCGGTTTCGTGTTCGGGCAAAAAAAGCAGGCGCTCTTCCCTGGCCGTGGCAGGCCAGATCGGTCTATGGCCTCAATGCACCGCGCCCGGCCCCATTGCCACTCTATCAGCGGGAAAATCTTGTCGTACCCACTGGCATATTTTAACGCCCTCGATTTCCGTCCAGGCTCTCCAGCGTCAAACCCGAGTAGCACCGTCACGTTTTGCAGCCCAGAGGCCTTTAACCACTTGCGAAACGGCCTCAATTTGTACTTGTCGGAGCAGGAAGAAAATCCAAACGTGACAGACGGCAATCGACCATTCGTTAAGCACTCGCGCTCAAGACTGCCGTGCATCCCGTCATTTCGAACAATCACCACTGGTGGGTATCCGTGATCAACGAGCCATGCAGAAAACAGGGCCACAAAGGAATACGTCTCCGGTTTCTCTGCCCCTGTGTCGGCAAAAACAACGGCATCAAGGCGCCGCCCACGGCCAACCCACTCAATAATCATAGCGGTGCTGTTTGTTCCTCCTCCGTAAGAGGCAACAAAATTTCCCATGTGTTTCCCCCCCTTCGCAGCCCGTTGAAATTGCCAAAAACGGCTAACCCTGCAATCCACGCGGACGGCTAAAGCCGCCCGTGATTTTTAGCGTTGGTCATCAATAAGAATCATCGCTGGCATAATCTCGGCAGCTTGCACAAGCGCAAGGGCCATCATAGCCATCTGGGCATTGGTCCCATTTGTAGGTCTTCAGCGGTGCTCCAAGCGAGTCACACCATGCCAGTTTAGTAGCAACACGCCCTATAGCATTGGCGATCCGTTGCAGGGCTTTCTCTATCCACCACAAAATATGGGCAATCGTTCGCATTTAGTTCACCAAAAAGGCCAACAAAATAATTCACTGGAAGCCGAGATCGTCCGGTGGCCTGCGGTCGTCTCGGGCGGCGGCTCCAGTGATTAAAGCCGTTCAAACACCAACATCCTGCGGCACCAGCCGCAACCCTTCCTCCCACCTGGCCACCACCTCGCGGTGGAACAGGTAATCCCTGCCGGGGCGGATGGAGTGCAGCGGCCTGGGCTGGTGCCTCCGCCAGCGGTGGATGGTCTTGACGCTCACTCCGAACCGTTCGGCCAACTCTGCCGCCTTTAGGTACACCCGCTCGCCCCGCTCGCTCATATCGCCACCCCGGCCCGCTCGACCACGCCGTCGTGCTCGGCGAGGCGGAACGAGAGATACTTGTCGGTTGAAGTGATTTCGGCATGGCCAAGCAGCTTCGACACCGCCCGGAAGGCGTCCACCGGCTCGCCCATCGCCACCCTTTCGAGCAACTCGTCGTAGACGTTGGCGGCAAAGGTCTTGCGCAGGCAATGGGTTCCGAGCTGGCCGTCAAGCCCGGCCGCCACAAAAGCCCGCACCAGCAACCGCCACGCCTGGACCCTGCCGATGACGCGGCCGGTGCGGAACGACGGCCACAAGGTATCGGTGGCGTGGATGTAGCCACGAACAGCAAGCACCGAGAGCCATTGCAGCAGCGCCGCCCGGGCCGCCGAATTGATCAGCACGGTGCGGGACGAGTGCCGCCCCTTCATACAGCGGCGGGCCACTGTCACCCGCCGGGTGATCTCTCCGGCACTGGTGACCACGTCGCCAACGGTCAACGCCAACAACTCGGAGATCCGGAACCCGGTATTGATCCCGACCAGCAGCAACGCCTTGGTCCTGGAGGCGGCCGGGCCGCGAATGGCTTCGACAGCCGCTGCAACCTCATCCCTGGTAAGTGGCCGGCAACCCCTCATGGCAACCGCTCCCCGCGCCTTCTCCGTGCCGGCGCCGCAAATACCCACAAAATCATGCCGAGCAAATACACCATATCCGCATATCCGGCAGGGCACTGCCGCATGCCGCTGCGCAACACGCAACGCCGTGGGCAATGAACTCCAGCAATCGAGGCGTTTGGGCAGATTTGTTTAGTAGGCATTGTCTACCTGCTGATCAATAAAGAAGTTATATGGAAGCGAATTTTCTCCAAAATGGTTGCCAATATCGTGCGCTTTCTCTCTTGTTGACGTTGAAAACGACAACTGAAACGTCTTCATCAAGAGACTTTTCCAAGTCTTTTTTTATAAAACCACCGGCCTCTGCAAAAGAAAGAGAGTCTGTGTTTTCAGCAGTAACGCTCATTTGCCCAAAGGCAACACGTCCAGACTCCTGGGTTTTGAAATGGTATGCAATATCAAAACTACTTTTCTTCACTGTTAAAAAGTTCTGCATACCAACCGCCAGCCAGAAACAAGCAAACCAAATCCAAAACACATCAATTTTCATGGCGCAATCTCCATATAATGTTTGTTACACCTTCCCCAAAACCATTTGCCACTTGCTCAACTGCTGCACATCCAGCGGATGCGCTATTCCCCATTGCGGGGTCAGCAGAAAGCCTTGTGTTTTGTTGAAGCAATACACCGGCAGAATATCCGGCCGATACGAGGCTGACAAAACCTGCGGCATAAAGTTGTCGAGCACCAGGGGTTGATCCCCTTTGGACCAGTACACCAGGACCATGTGTGCCTGGCCTGTTGCCGGCAGCCGGCAATAGGTAAGAAAGAGATGGCTGGCATCCGCGCCCATATCCAGAAGCGCAAAGTATTTAGCGATGGCAAAGTCCTCGCAGTCGCCGCCGCCGGACTCCATAAACTCAGCCGGGGTTGCCCAGTAATCGCGACCGTGATGCCGGTCGTCAGGCACGTAATAGAAGCGGTTGAAAAAATCATTCACCGCCGTAAGCCTGGCCATTTCATTTATCCCGATTCCGGAGGCAACCAGCTCGCGCCATGCCGTATTTTCCATCCGTGCGGTCATCACTTACCCCCTCATGTCCCGAAAACTGCTCAAGTGCTCCATCCACGCCAGTTCGATGGTGCCGGTGGGGCCGGTGCGCTGTTTGCCGATGATGATCTCGGCGATACCGATGCGCGGGTTATCTTTGGCGCGGTTATAAACCTCGTCGCGGTAGATGAAGAGGATGACATCGGCGTCTTGCTCGATGGCGCCGGACTCGCGCAGGTCGGAGAGTTTGGGCCGCTTGTCCGGCCGGCGCTCAAGCTCCCGGTTGAGCTGGGCGAGCACCACCACCGGCAGCCGCAGTTCCTTTGCCAGCGCCTTGAGCGCCCGGGTTATGGCGCTGATTTCCGCCTCGCGCCGCTCGCCCCGGCCGTCCATCAACTGCAGGTAGTCGACCACGATGAGCCCCAGGCCGTGTTTGGCCTTGATGCGCCTTGCCCTGGCGCGGATGGCCATGGCGGTGAGGCCTGCCTGGTCGTCGATAAAGAGCGGGGCCTGTGCCAGTTTTCCGGCGGCAGGCAGCACCCGGGGCCAGTGTTGATCCAGCAGTTGGCCGTTGCGGTAGGCAAAGGTGTTGAGTTCGCCCAGGTCGCAGATCATCCGGTCCACCAGCTGCTCCTTGCTCATCTCCATGGAGAAGACCGCCGTAGGGGTGTTGACGGTGACGGCGGCGTGGCGGGCGATGTTCATGGCCAGTGAGGTTTTGCCCATGCTGGGGCGGGCGGCGATGATGATCAGGTCGGCTGGCTGGAGGCCTGACGTCATCTGGTCCAGCTCGCGGAAGCCGGTGGAGAGTCCCAGCAGTGCCCCGGCATGGCGGGAGCGCTGTTCCAGGGCATCGACCGAGCGCTTTGCCAGCACGGAGGCAGGGGCCATGGTGTCGGGGGTGGCGGAACTGCCGATGGCGAGCAGGGTGGTTTCGATTTCGTCGATGATGTCGGCAGGGTCCGAGGCGGCATAGCAGCGCTCGTGGGCCTCGGTGAGGGAGACGATTGCCGCCCGCAACCGCGCCTTGTCGCGCACCAGCTCGGCGTGGTGGGGGAGTGCCGCCATGGACGGGATCTGGTCGGTGAGTTCCGCCAGGTAAGCCGGGCCGCCGGCAACATCGAGCTTGTCTGATATCGACAGCCGATCGGTGACAGTGACCAGGTCAACCTGCTTGTCGGAGCGGTAGAGGTCCAGGGCGGCGGCATAAATTGCCGCATGCTCATGTGAATAGAAATCCTCCGGCCGCAGCCGGTCGGCAACCTCATCCATGGCCGCAGGAGAAAGCAGCATCGCGGCCAGCACGGCGCGTTCGGCATCGATGTTCTGGGGAGGGATGCGGTGCTGGCTCATACCCCTCCACCCGACAGATATTTTTTCCGGGTCTCCTCGGCGGCAGATGCCCCGGCGGTTGGTGGTGGCTGCTGGTCCTGCTGCCGGTGGTATTGCCGCTCAAGGATTTTGACGAAGTTTGACGGCCGCAGGAGCCATTCTAGATTGGCCTGAAAACTGCCGGCGCGGCCCATGAGAAAATCTGACTTTTTGACGAACTCGAAAAACTTGCGCCAGGCATCGATGGATTGGCGTTTCTGGTCCTCGCGCCAGCGGGCACGGAGAAGCTTTTGCCTGGCCGGGGTCCACTTGACCACCTTGGGCAGCTCCGGCAGCACCTCGTGGTAGAGCCTCACAATCTCCTGGTGAGGGCAGGTGTCATTCGGCGCAGCCGATGACGAGTCAGCGTTAGCTGACAGATTTAAGCCTGTAGTTGGAACTATGCTAACATTCTGCTCACATTCGTCGGGGCGCAAGCTCACAACCTTGTTGTTTTCCCCTTGTGTGGGGCGGCTTTGCTGCTCACATTTGTTGCCGGTTTTGCTCACAACTCTGCTAACATTGTTTTTTGACGCAACTATAGTGCGCACGTTGCCGGCCGCTTTTATTTTGATTACCCCGGCAGCGTCCAACCTCCTGAAAAACCGTGTAATTTCCTGATCGTGCCAGCACCATTCCTTTGCCCAGTAGCGCGGGTTGAACGGCACCGACTTGGTGGGGGAGTTATCGAGCCGCATACACAGGTCGGCAAACGCACCGCGGTAGGTTTCCGGGCGGGCGGCGCGGCGGTTGCGCTCCAGTTCGTCGGCGAGCTGCCAGCCGGCTCGGTAGAGTTTGGCAAATGACATCAGCTCGCGCCCTGGAGGATGAGGTTCTGGCAGTAGAGCATGACCTTGTCGGTTGCCGCCTGGTAGCCCTTTTCTTTGCCCTCGATGCGGCCGGTGGCCAGCCCCTCGCTGTGGGATGATTCTTTCAGCAGGGTGATATCGGTGGCCAGATCGTTGATGGTGGTCTGGTCAAGCCCGGAGGCGTTGAGGCGCCGCACCAGGCGGGCGTGGATGTTGTTTGCCGGGATATGTGGGAGGTGGTCTTTGCTGGGCATGGGGTGCGCCTCTCTGTTGTGATTATCAGTTGTCTGCAAGCCAGTCCTTGCCGAGTTCGGCGGCGGCCCTGATCAGGTTGTTGCGGCACGAAACAGAGGTGTTGGCAACGGTGGCGCACCAGAACAGGATGATGCAGGCGGGCGGGCTCGGGTCGCGGTGTTTCTTGCTGGTGATCGGGGTTTGCCAGGCCTTGATTTCGTCTTCACTCAACCGGAAGATCTCGGCAAACTCGGCATTGCTTTTGCCCAGCGCTATCCGGATGCGACGGATTTCCTTGTGGGTGTAGGCGATGAATGGGGTGCGGAGGACGGCGGCAGAGATGACGGCGGCAAAATCCTCCACCGAGTCGCCGAGGGCCTGGCGCAGTGCTTTTATCTCCCGCGGTTCTGGCCATGAAACAGGGGGCATTGTACCCATTATGAACGCTCCATGGGTCTGACGTTATCGAGCCGGGCGCGATGGTCGCGGGCGAGCATCAGTTGCAGGCCTTGGTGGCGCGGGTGGTTTGCGTGGTTGCACTTGCGGTTGCAGACGTGGCAGAGGGCGCCAAGATGGGTTGATTGGTACGGTGTCTTGATGCACTTGTCGGGCTTACTTTCCGGCATGGGGTGCCTCCTCTATCTGGTTGCGATCAGTATGGCGCGCTGATCGGTAATCGAGATATGATGCGGCAGATGCCGCAGGTGAGCAGCAGGGCGCACAGGGCCAGCGCTATGCAGGCGACCCAGGCACTGCTTGACTGCTGCGAGGTTGGCGTCGAGGCGTTGCTGTTGCGCATTCATCTTTCCCTCCTCCAAGCCTGGCCCCGCGGTTGCGGGGGCTGGCCGCCATCATGACGGCGTTGTCGCGCTTGAACCGCTCCCACTCCTCCGGCTCAACAAAGGAGTTGCGGCCAATCTTTTTGGTGCGGATCCATCCTTGCGACTTCCACCAGCGCACCGTTTGCGGCTGCACATGGCCGCCCATGATGGCGCAGATATCCTCCGGGAATTTGTAGAGCCTGGGCAGCGGTGCCGTTGCCCTTGCCTGCTCTACCGCCTGCGTGACGATGGCGGCGAGTTCTTCCGCGGTGGTGATGATCTGGTTGCTCATGGCCTGCTCCATTGCCAGCAGCCGAGGGCTGCGGTGGCCAGGTAAACGGCGAAAAGGGTGGACTCCTGGGGGCGGCGCAACCTGGCGTTAACAACTATCCACCCGATGTTGGCCGCGATCCATAATGGCCAGCACCACCATATCTGCATGGCGTTGAGTATGGCCCCGGTGATGCCCATGGCGGTGAGTATCCAGCGGGCGGTGGTCATGCCTGGCATGCTGCAACCCTCCCGATTGGCATGTTGCGGATGGCTGCCTCGGTTTCTTCGAGCTCACGTTTTTGCGCCTCAACCTTGGCCAGGGCGGCGGTGCGGTCTGTCTCTGACCATTGGCAGTCGGCTATCCGCTGTTGGATCTCGCTGTGGGTGATGGTGGCGGCGGTGATGTCGTCCATGAGTTCGTCAACCGGCGAAAGGTGGCCGGGCTTGACGGAGCCGCGGCGCTGCAGCTCCCAACCGAGAGGCTCAAGGACAAACTTGAGGCCCGGGTCTTCGGTGAGGACAAAGAGGCCGGCCACCACCGAAGTGGGGCAACAGGTTTCTCCGGCCAGGTATTTCATAAAGGTGGTGTAGGGGATCTTGATGCCGAGTTCGTCGTCAAGGCGGGCAAGGGCGATTTTGGGGGTTAACCCTGCGACGACGCTGGCCCCGTAGAACAGGTTGGAGAGGGCCGCGATGGTCTGGATGTAGTGCTTGTTTCCGCTCATGATACTTTGCCTCGTCCGAATCCCTTGGTTGATAGGTCAGGCCTGTGACATGGTAGAGGAAACACCGTGGCGGTGCGAGGTTACGGCGCACCCCAACTTGCAGTTACCGGACCCGCCCCGGTGTTTTTCCTCGGAGGCCAAGATGGATCGGAAATGGGTTTCTATAGCGGTGATGGTGGTGGGTGTGCTGGCCAGCTTGGCCATTTTGATGGCGGTGCGAAGGGCCGTTGCCTGCCTGTCGAATGTGGTCATGACGGTGCTCCCTTTTTGAGTTTGAAGGTGGCCGGCGGTTCTTTACCCCTCGCAAGCCGGCAGCCGAGGGTAGGAGGAGGTGCAAAACCCCGGACGGAAACGGGGGGCTTGCCAAATTCCCCGCCCCCCTGGTATCATCGGAGGTGCCACCCATCGACGGGACAATTGCGTCCGGGGGGCGGGGTTTCTTTTGTGGCGGCTGGCAGTGGTAACAACCTCTTGCCTTGGTGGTCCTGCCAGCCGCCAGTTTTTTGTCTATGTCGCTTGCTGCTGTCGGCGGGGGAACTATGTTAAACAGAAAAAATCTACTGTTCTTTGTGTTGCTGATTTTTGTTTCTTCTTGCAGATCTGATTCTGAACCATCAAGGGCCGACCAGTCCGGGTATAACAACAATGTGAGGCTTGCAAACACCAGTTACGGACTCACAAAAGCAGATTTAGCTTGGCATGCTACAAACACATACGGCTTGAACTGCTTTGAGGTTATATCTGTCGGCTCCATGACTCCTGATGGTTATTATTTTATTGACTGTTCAAGCGGCAACAGGTTGCGCGTGTACCCGCGACCAGATAAGCATCCCAAAATTACAAACGTTAATGGCGGGTACAATTAAGCCGCCTTTGCCGGCCAGATTTCAGAAACCGGCATCTTGATGGCCTTGGCGATGGCTTCGCGGATGCGCTTGGTTTTGCGACGACCGGCGATCACATCGTTAACGCTGGACGGCTTGACGCCAATCGATTCGGCAATTGCCGTTTGGGTTACCCCAGCGAGTACGATCCAAGATCTAATTTTGCGTTCGTTTGAACTCTCCATGGCTCTACATTACGCCTTGCCGTAAAACTACGCAAGGGAAAAATTCAAGTTGCCGTATTTTTTCGCGCCAGAGGATACAAGTGAGCGGAACTTTTGAGGAAATTTTTGAAAGAATTAAAGCTGTGACTGGTGTGAAAAACCAAACACAGCTCGCGAAGTTGCTTGGTTTGCGGACGGCAACCGTCTCTGAGGCAAAAAACAGGGATAATGTGCCAGCGGAATGGATTTTGCGGGTTAGCGTAAGCCACAACATCAACCCAGCATGGCTTCTCACCGGCCAGGGGCCGCAGAAGATCGGCACCGCATACGACCAGCAGCCGCCGGCTGCCGCCGTCACCGGCCAGCACGATCCGGCATATGGAAAGGAAACACAGGCGGTAGATACCAAGGATCTGGCCGAACGGATGAAGAGTGTGGTGGAGCATGGCGGGCAGTTTTCAGCGGCAGTGGTGAACACCATCAATGTGGCTTATAAGGGAATGCACGACGATAACACCCTGCAGCGCGGGGTGTCTGACTTGCGTGGTGTGCTGCCGGCAAAAGCAATGAGCAAGTACCACCATCGGCTGATTGAGTACATCCGGCAATTGAATGACGATGATATTACCAATGTTTACATGCAGATAGCATCCAGTTCAGACTTTGCGGCCTGGTACGCCAAGCACTTCCAGGGAGGAAAACAGCAGCGGCCGGAGGCGAGGGAAACAAAAGAAGAGGCGACAAAGTGATTGAAAAGGAGAAATTGCGGGGATCACTGCTGGAGTTTATCGAAACCTGCTCAATGGACGAGATGATCTGGGTGATGCTTGCCTTTGCCAAGCGGTTTCCTCGGTTTGCCAGGTTCATGGAAGGAAGGTCCGGGAAGGCGAGCACCGCATCTTTGACCATTCACAGAGGTGAAAGTGGGCCAGGCCATGGTCGGCGGGAAACAATCGACAACGTTATGCAGCGGTTTCTGCAGGAGCTCGATGCCAGGGACATGGAAGCAGGCGGTGGAGATGGAAACGGCGAGCCTGAGTCGCGGGCCGTCAACCAGTAAGTGATTTACACCCCTTAAAATACGTGTTGTCACCCATTGCGCCGCCAGTTGTTTGTTTGTTAGGTTGCGCGTATGGTCGATTATTATTCCTATATGGCGAGGCGGCGGAAACGTATGGCCATCCGAGGCGACGGAGACCACCTGGCGGCTTATCGGGCTATGATCGAGCAGGCCGACAGGGAGGTGTGTATCTTTACCGGCCGCGCCGACCGCGAATACCAAGACGATTTTCTTGACGCTGCCTGTCTGTTTTTGGCAGCAAGTGGACACCACTTGCAACTGGCTTGCCAGTGTGGGCACGAAATCATCACTTGCAAGATAATAGAAGAGTTAGCAGAGGCCGCCAAGATTGGCGGGTCTCGGCTTACCGTGCGGGACGCCAACCATTACAGCGGGATGCCATATTTCATGGTGGCTGACGGATCTGGATATCGGCTGGAGTTGCCCGGGCAGGACACGACTTTTGTTGACTACGGAGATATTGACCGGGCGGTGGCGTTTAGGCATGTCTATGACCGCATCGCCGCCCGCTCTCCAATAGCGGTGGAGGTGGGGTGAATGGACAGCATACTTGACGACCATGGCCAGCCGATCAACCGGCTATACAACCGCAAGCGGCTTAACGACCGGGCCATTGATGAGATGATCGGGATGGCTCGCGGCATCGTTGCCGATGCTACGGTCAACCATCAGGAGGCGCGGGTTCTTTTGGCATGGATGGTCGCAAACGTCTCATTCTGCGAAGACTGGACCGTCAACAGTATTTACCGGCGCATTCATGAAATGCTGATAGATGGCGTGTTAGATGCTGACGAGCGCCAGGAGTTGCTTGGTATTCTCAGCGCTTTTTCGGGTGCATCCACCCTGCTGGCCAGGGAGAATATGGCGGCATGGTTTCCGCTCTGCCAGCCGCCTCCGGTGGTAGAGATACCGACCATGGGGTTTTGTCTCACCGGAAGTTTTGCCTATGGGCCGCGCAGAGAATGCGAGGCGGTTATCGAGGAGCGGGGTGGACGGGTTGAGGGGTATATAACCAAGGCGGTTGACTACCTGGTGATCGGCACCTTTTCAAGTACCGACTGGGCGCACACCGCTTATGGGCGGAAGATAGAAAAGGCGGTGGAATACCGGGAGAAGTTTGGCAGACCGGCGATCATCTCGGAAGACCTTTGGGCGGATATTTCCTTCAGGATGTGACGGGCGATATGGAACATTACTTCGGCGGCGGGTGGTTTGGGGCTGTTGCAGCCCTGGCGGTGGGGGCCATATTTTTGTTCATGGTGATCCTTGCTATCTTCATGCCGTACTTCGTGTGGAAAATCCAGGAGGACGTGCGCCACGTTGAGCAGATGGTGGACAGGCTCTACCCGCGAATTATATCTTGCATCGCCGCGGTGGAACTCATCGCCTCAAGTATCCCTGACCAATCTCCGAGCCACCACCAAGAGTCATCGGCGCCACCGGCTCCCAACCCGGAACAAACCAAGTCGCCGTCACCTGCCGACGAGCCTGTAGACACCGCAACCCTTGCCGGCAGCGGCCCGGAAGTATAGCGCCAACTTTTTGACACACCGATCATGGCCGCGTAACACGCCCATGCCTCCCGAGTCAAAAACCATGCCAAAGATACCGTATTTGCCTAACAAAACGACAAGCAACCACCTGATATCAAAACATTTCATTTCGCGGCCGCGAGAATTTCACTGCCCAAACGGTCTCGCTGTGAAAAGGGGTAGAGATTTGCACCCCCCTCCCCATTTCGGTGAGTAGCGACGGCATGGCGCGGAGATGGGCAGAAATTGCGCCCATGTCAACCCGTTGACGGACGGCTTGGGGCAGATCCACCTAATTGGTTGGGATAATTGATGTTTCCTTGTTTTGTTTCGTTCTTGGGGGTGGCGTGATGCGCAGTAACTTCTGGTTGTTACCGGAAACACGTATATTATTGCTCGTTTTTCGCTCTTTTCGTGTTGTTTTGACTGGAAACGTGAAATGGCCTCAATAACTAAGATAGACGGGCAGTACCGGGTCAGGTACTACGTCCACCTTCCATCCGGCGCAGCTGTCGAACGGTCGCGGCGGTGCGATCGGGCTGGCGAAGCGAAGGCGCTGCGGGCACTTGCCGACGTGGTAGAGTCGCGCACCAGACGCCAACAATACACCAGCGACGAGGTGGCCGAGTGGCAACGTGAGGGGTTGGTCAGCCTGGTAGACATTCAACGATTGCTGGCGATGAGTGATGGCAGAAAGACGGTGGCCCAGGCCGCCGATGATTACCGCGAAACCTGGGGGCGGATCAGCACTGGGGAGAGGGAGGCCAGGGAGGGGAGGGTGGCCAGGGTTGTTGATCTACTTGGCGCCTCCACCCCAATAGGGGAAGTCCGGCACATGCACGGCGAGCGCGTGAAAGCCTCTCTTCGGGCTGCAACGGTCAGGCGCGGAGAGCATCTAAAGGCCGCCACGGTCAACAAACACCTGCAGGACTTGCGGAGGATGTTCAGGCTGCAGGTGGCGACCGGGGCGTTGGCTGGCGATCCATTCTCGATGTTGAAGGGCGAGCGGGTGCCGAAGGATGAGAAAATCCGCCATGTGGTCTTGACACATGACCAGATTGCCACGGTGCTGGAGGTAGCCGCAGCCTCGGACGCAACTCCGCAACCAGCCCTCGGGGGCCACATGACCCTTTACCTGCTGATGTTCCTTGGTTGTGGATTGCGCCGCAAAGAGGCGCTGGATGCCAGAATAGAAAATATCGACTGGGACAAGCGGATGCTGAGGGTGGTCGAAACAAAGACCGGGGTAGCGCGGTGGGTTGGTCTTGGGGGGAGGCTTTTCAACCTATTGGCCCCTCGCAAGGGAGAACAAGGGCCGATCCTGCCGCAATACGCCCCGACATCAGTGTCCAGGGCCATCGCCAGGCACTTCCGCCGGTGCGGGATTGTCGGAATGAGGCTACATGACAGCCGGCACACCTATACCACCAGGCTGCTGGATCTCGGGGTTGAGAAGCGGCAGGCCCGCCATCGAACCGGCCACGAGGACGAGCGGATGCTCAACCATTATGACCACACCGAAGCATCCGGAGAGGTGTTTGAGGATCGTTTCCCGTTCATGTCAGATGGTAAATGAGTGGTAACGATGCCTATAAGTGGCTGATATTATTGTAATGCAATAGGCCTCTCACGCCGGTAACAGGGGTTCGAGTCCCCTTGGGGTCACCACGAAA
>Ga0224510_10000327_pt1 | contig 38139 bp, 32 predicted proteins | sample SF_May12_sed_USG_FD_170161 | JGI IMG/M metagenome (GOLD analysis project Ga0224510, IMG submission 170161) | Sediment microbial communities from San Francisco Bay, California, United States - SF_May12_sed_USGS_4_1 | ecosystem: Environmental > Aquatic > Marine > Sediment | place: USA: California... | reverse complement strand
GGCGATGATGCGGCCGTAGACCAGCACCGAGATGCGGTCGGCGAGCGTGAAGACAGCGTCCATGTCGTGCTCGACGAGGATAATGCTCTGCCGGCCCTTCAGGCCGGCGAGGAACTGCACCATGCGCTGCGATTCCTCCAGCCCCATGCCCGCGACCGGCTCGTCCAGGAGCAGCAGGCGCGGTTTCGTGGCGAGCGCCATCGCCACCTCGAGCTGGCGCTGCTCGCCGTGCGCGAGGTTGGCGGCGAGCACGCCGGCGCGCGGGCCCAGGCCCACCTCCTCGAGCACGGCGCGCGCTGGGTCGCGCAGTTCGCGCTCCTCGCGTGCGGGCCTCCAGAAGCGGAAGCTGTGCCCGGCGTGCGCCTGCACGGCGAGCGCGACGTTGTCGAGCGCCGTGAAGTCGCGGTAGATGCTGGTGATCTGGAAGGAGCGCGCGAACCCCTTCTTCGCGCGCTGCGGGGCGGTGAGCCGCGTCACGTCCTCGCCCGAGAAGCGGATGCTGCCCGAGTCCGGGCGCAGGTTGCCCGCGAGCTGGCTGATGAGCGTGGTCTTGCCGGCGCCGTTCGGGCCGATGATGGCGTGCGTCTCGCCCTCGCGCAGCTCGAGGCTGACGCCGTCGGTGGCGGCGAGCGCGCCGAAGGACTTGCGCAACTCGCGCGCCTCGAGGATCGCGCTAGCCATGCCGGTCCCCGCCGGGCAGCAGGCCCGCCAGGCCGCGCCGGAAGAACAGCACCGACAGCACGAGCAGCGGCCCGAGGATCACCTGCCAGTGCTCGGTCCAGCCCGCGAGCAGGTCCTCTACGATGAGCAGCGCGAAGGCGCCGAGCGCGGGGCCCGGCAGGCTCCCCATGCCGCCGAGGATCACCATGAACATGATCTCGCCCGAGCGCGTCCAGTCCATGAAGGCCGGCGCGATGTAGGCGGTATGGTTGGCGAGCAGCGCGCCGGCCAGGCCGCACAGCGCCCCCGAGATGACGAAAGCGGCGAGCTGGTAGGGGTAGGGCGAGAAGCCGATGGCGCGCGTGCGCGCTTCGTTCGACTTCGCGGCGCGCAGCACCAGGCCGAAGCGCGAGTTGACGAGCCGGTGCACCAGGTAGATGCAGGCGAGCAGCAGCGCGAGCACCAGGTAATAGAACGCAATCGGGTCGGAGAGGTCGACCAGGCCGGAAAACTGGCTCTTCACCTTGAGCCGCATGCCGTCGTCGCCGCCATACTCCTCCACCGAGATGCCGAGGTAGTAGAGCATCTGCGTGAACGCGAGCGTGATCATGATGAAGTAGATGCCGCGCGTGCGCACCGAGATGGCGCCGATCACCAGCGCCACGAGCGCCGAGCCGAGGATCGCCAGCGTCCACTGCAACCAGCCGTTGTGGATGCCGTAGAAGGCGAGGATGCCCACCGAGTAGCCGCCTACGCCCAGGTAGGCGGCGTGCCCGAAGGACACCAGCCCGCCATAGCCGAGGATCAGGTTGAGGCTCGCCGCGGCGATGGCGAAGATCATGACGCGGCGCACGAGATCGATGTAGTAGGGTTGCTTGAGCAGCGTCGCCAGCAGCGGCACCGCGAGCAGCAGCAGCACGCAGGCGCCGAGGATCAGGGTGCGCGCGCGCATCAGCCGCCCTTCGCGGGGAAGAGGCCTGCAGGGCGCACTGCCAGCACCAGCGCCATCAGCAGGTAGATGAGCATCGACGCGAGCGCCGGTCCGGCAGCCTCGGCGGCGGGCGCGGAGATGAAATGGCCGAGCAGCGGCTTGAGAAACGCGCGCCCCAGCGTATCGACCACGCCCACGACCAGCGCGCCCACCAGCGCGCCGCGGATCGAGCCGATGCCGCCGATCACGATTACCACGAACACCTGGATCAGGATCAGCTCGCCCATGCCCGGCTGCACGGCGTAGATCGGCCCCGCCATCAGCCCGGCGAGGCCCGCGAGCGCCGCGCCGAAGCCGAACACGAGCGTGTAGAGCAGGCGGATGTTGACGCCGAGCGCGGCGACCATGGTGCGGTTGGAGGCGCCCGCGCGTACCAGCATGCCCAAGCGCGTCTTCGCCACCACATACCAGAGCACGACCGCCACCACGAGGCCCACGCCGATGATCACCGCTCGGTACAGGGGATAGATCGAGCCGGGAAGGATTTCGATGTGGCCCTGCAGGTACGAGGGCAGCGACATGAACAGCGCTGTCCGCCCCCACAGAATGGCGACCAGCTCGTTGAAGAACAGGATCAGGCCGAACGTGGCGAGCACCTGGTCGAGGTGGTCGCGCTCGTACAGCGTGCGTAGCGCGACCACCTCGAGCACCATGCCGACCACCAGCGTGCCGAGGAGCCCGAGCAGCACGCCCAGCGCGTAGGACCCCGTCCACTGCACGGCGGCGACCGTGAGATAGGCGCCCACCATGTAGAGCGACCCGTGCGCGAGGTTGACGAGGTTCATGATGCCGAATACGAGCGTCAGCCCCGCGGCCATCAGGAACAGCGTGACGCCGAGTTGCAGCCCGTTGAGGAGCTGCTCGAAGAGGAGGATCCAGGTCACAAAAAAGAAGGGCGCGGCATATGACCGCGCCCTCGGCTAGCGTCGCGCGCCGGCGCCTACCAAGGCATCTTGCAGTCCTGGTAGTACGAGTCCTTGTGGTTCTCGAACACCTTGCGCACGATCTTCGTCTCCACGCCGTCCGGCCCGCCTTTGACCGTCTGGATGAGGTAGAAGTCCTGGATCGGGTGCTGGTTGACGTTCCACTCGAACTTGCCGCGGATCGAGTCGTAGTTCTTCTTGCGCATCGCCATCACGACCGCCTTGGTGTCCTTGAGGCTGCCCTTGTTGGCGCGCACGGCGGCGTCGATCAGCATCATGCCGTCGTAGCTCTGCGCCCCGTAGAAGGACGGCGTGTAGCCGTACTTCTTGCGGAAGTCTGCGATGTACTTCTTGTTCGCCGGCACGTCGAGGTCGTGGTTCCAGAACTTGGTCTCCCACTGGCCGATGGCGGACTCCTTGAGGGCGGGCAGCGTGGTCTCGTCCACCGTGAACACCGAGTACAGCGGAATCCGCTCGCGCAGGCCCGCCTGCACGTACTGGCGCACGAACTGGATGCCCATGCCGCCCGGGTAGAAGACGAACGTTGCCTTCGGGTTCTTTGCGCGCAGCTGCGTGATCTCCGCCTGGTAGTCGGGCTGGCCGGGCTTGGTGAAGATCTCCTCTACGATGTTGCCCTTGTAGTAGCGCTTGAAGCCCGCGACCATGTCCTTGCCGGCTTGGTAGTTGGGCGCCATCACGTAGACGTCCTTGATGCCCTGGTCCTGCATGAACTTGCCCATCGCCTCGGGCGTCTGGTCGTTGTTCCAGGAAGTGGAGAAGTACTGCGGGTGGCAGGCCTTGCCGGCGAGCGGGCTCGCCCCGGCGTTGGTGCCGACCATCACCTTGCCGGCGCCGGTGACCACCGGCACGACGGCCATCATCACGTGCGACCAGATGATGCCGGACATGATGTCCACCTGGTGCTTCTTCAGCATCTCCTCGGTGACTTGCACGCCCACGTCGGGCTTGAACTGGTCGTCGCCGTAGATCACCTCGACGGGCACGCCACCCATCTTGCCGCCGAGGTGCTCGATCGCCAGGTCGACCGAATCCTTCATGTGCTTGCCGATCACGCCCTGCGGGCCGGAGAGCGTGGTGATGAAGCCGATCTTGATCGGCTGCTGCGCGGCGGCCGGCAGCGCAAAGGCGAGCGACGCGGCGCTGGCCGCGGCGAGCATACGGATGCGGGTACGCACGATAATTCCTCCTCGATTTATGTGCCCGTCCAGTCTAGCAAGCGGCCCCGAGCGGTGTCTAGGCGACGAGCGGTTAGACTGCCGCCATGCTGAGGCTCTCGGGCGTCACCAAGCGCTTTGGCGGGCGCACCGTGCTGCGGGACGTGTCGCTGGAAGTCGGGCGCGGCGAGCACGTGGCGGTGCTGGGCGAGTCCGGCATCGGCAAGTCGACGCTGCTCAACGTCATCGCCGGGCTGGAGCCGGTGGACGCGGGCTCCATCGCCTTCGACGGCTTCGAGGTCGCGGCGCTGTCCGACGACGCGGCGACGCAGCTGCGGCGCGAGCACTTCGGCTTTGTCTTCCAGGCCTTCCACCTGCTGCCGCACCTCACCGCGGAGCAGAACGTCGGCCTGCCGCTGCTGCTGCGTGGCCGGCCGGCGGCAGAGATCCGCAGCCGTGCGCGCGCGCTGCTCGGCGCCGTGGGCCTGGGCGGGCGCGAGGACGCGATGCCGCGCGAGCTCTCCGGCGGCGAGCTGCAGCGCGTGGCGATCGCGCGCGCGCTGGTCGGCGAGCCGCGCCTGGTGCTCGCCGACGAGCCGACCGGCAACCTCGATCCGGACAACGCGCGCCAGGTCCTGGAGATCCTGCGCGGGCAGGTCAAGCGCCAGGGCGCGGCGGGCATCCTCGTTACTCACTCCGAGGCGGCCGCGGCGATCTGCGACCGGCGGTATCGGCTGGATGCGGAGGGGTTGCGGGAGGTTTCCTGATTGCAGCGCCGGCGATGCGAAAGCGCCAATGCTTGCGATCGGTTCTCCATGGTCTCGTGTTTTCTGGCCGGGTGAATCTTCCGGCCAGAAAACACGAGAGCGTTTCGAAAAGCCAGATCCGCGACGAGGTTTGCCGCGTCACCTGCCAGACGCCTGCTTCCTGCCGAACAACCTCGCCGCCGGATAAAGCAGCGCCTTGTTGCCCAGCGCCTCCTCGATCCGCAGTCCCTCGTTCCACTTCGCCATGCGCTCGGAGCGCGCGAAGCTGCCCACCTTGAGCTGCGGCACGCCCCAGCCGACGGCGAGGTGCACGATGGAGACGTCCTCGGTCTCCCCGGAGCGCGCGGAGACGATGGCGCGCATGCCTTTCTCCTGCGCGCCCTGCCAGCAGGCGAGCGTCTCGGTGACGGTGCCGACCTGGTTGGGCTTCAGCAGCACCGCGTTGGCAAGCGCCGGGTCGAGCCTGGCCGCCGAGGTGACGAACAGGTCGTCACCGACGAGCTGCACGCGCGCGCCCGCCGCGCGCGTGAAGGCGCGCATGGCCTCGTGGTCGGTCTCGGCGAACGGGTCCTCGAGGGAGACGATGGGGTAGGCGTCGAGCCACCGGAGCCACATGGCATGCAGCTGCTCCGAGGTGAGCGTGCGGTTGTCGCGCGACAGGTGATAGCGCCCGCCGCGATAGAAGTGCGACGCGGCGACGTCGAGCGCGATGGCTACCTCCGGCCCCGGCTCGAAGCCCGCGTCGCTGATCGCACCGACGAGTTCCGCCAGGCCTTCCTCGTTCGACTTGAACGCCGGCCACCAGCCGCCCTCGTCGGCCACGCCGGCAAGCGCGCCGCGCTTCGCCAGTCGCGCGCCCGCCGCGCGGTACACCTCGGCGATCCACTCCAGGCTCTCGCCGAAGCTGCCCGCGCCAGGGCAGATGACGAGATAGTCCTGCAGGTCGACGCTGCCGCGCGCGTGCGCGCCGCCGCCGAAGATCTGCACCTGCGGCACGGGCATCGCCACGCGGCGCTCGCCGGCCAGGTGCCGCCACAGCGGCTTCTTCGCGGCCGCGGCGGAGGCGTGCAGGCAGGCGAGCGACACCGCGACGATGGCGTTGGCGCCGAAGCGCGAGCGGTCCGGCGTGCCGTCGAGCGCCACCAGCTTCGCGTCCACCGCCTCCTGGAAGCGCGCGTCCACGCCGAGCAGCGCATCGCGGATCGGCCCGTTCACGTTGCGCACCGCCTGGTCGGCGTCGAGCGCGCGCGCCTCGCCCGCGCCGGTGGACGCGCCGGCCGGCGCGATGGCGCGCCCGCGCCCGCCCTTGAGGATGACCTCGGCTTCCACCGTGGCGCGCCCGCGCGAGTCCCAGACGCGCCGCGCGTGGACGTCTACGATTCTTGCCATGCCGCGCGTACCGCGCCGAGGGTGTCCACGGGATGCTCGAGCAGTGGGCGCGCGATCGCGCGCACGCGCTCCCTCTGCGCTTCCTCGGTCAGGTACTCGACCGGCGACTTGCCGTCGACGCGGGCGAGCAGCAGCCCCGGCAGCAGGCTCGCCGCGCGCGCTTCGAGCCCGGCGGGCGCGTGAGCGCGCAGGTATGCGCCGGCGAGCGCGTCGAAGCAGCGCAGGAACTCCGGCGCGCCAGCAGGCACCCAAAGGCACTTCAACAGCAGGTGGTTCAGGCAGAAGGCGAGGTCGAACGCCGGATCGCCGTACCACGCGCACTCGGCGTCCAGGAACACCGGCCCGTGCTCGCCGACGAGGATGTTCTTCGGGCTGACGTCGCCGTGCACCAGCGCCGCGCGCGTCGCGGCGGTGCGCTCGGCGAGCGCATGCAGTTGCGGCGCGAGGTCCGGGTGGCGCCGCGCGGTGGCGAGCAGGTACGGCTCGAGGCGGATGGCGTGGAACCCGGCATCGGTGGCGAACGCCGCGGCGACGGCGGCATCGCCCGCGGTGGCGGCGTGGATGCGCGCCAGGGTGTCGCCGACGCGCGCCGCGAACCGCGCGTCCGCGCGGCCCGCGCGCAGCTCGCTCTTCCACAGCGGATGGCGCGCGCCATCGAGATACTCCATCGCGAACACACCCGAGTCGTCGTGCGCCAGCACGCGCGGCGCGCTGCCGGGCGCGATGCGCGCGGCGGCTTGCATCCAGCGCCACTCGTAGCGATTGCGCTCGATCGGCGCCTCCCAGAGCTGCGCGACGCGCAGGCGCGGCAGCGCGCGCTTGACGCAGACCGGTCCGGAGCTCAGCTCGACCATCCAGATGTCGGAGGACACCCCGCCGGTCAACGCGCTCGCCGTCGGCACCTCGCCCGGTCGCATGAGCCCGGCGGCGCGCAGGAACGCGAGCACCGGCTCAGGGAGCGAGCCGCTCAAGGGCCCAGCCCGCGGCGCCGGCGGCGCGGCGGTAGAGCAGGCGGTCGTGCAGGCGGTCGGCGCGCCCCTGCCAGAACTCGATCGCCTGCGGCTCGACCCGGTAGCCTCCCCAGTTCGGGGGGCGGCGCGGGTGCTTGCCGTGCTTCGCGCGCATGGCGGCAAGAGCCTGCTCCAGCGCGGTGCGGTCGCGCACCATTTCGCTCTGCGCCGAGGCCCATGCCGAGAGCCGCGCGCCGAGGGGGCGCGTGTCGTAGTACGCATCCGAGGTCGCGACGGCCACCCGCGCCACCCGGCCTTCGACGCGCACCTGCCGCTCGAGATCCGACCACAGGAACACGAGGCAGACGAGCGGGTTCGCGGCGAGCTCGCGCCCCTTTCTGCTCAAGTAGTTGGTATAGAAAACGAATCCGCCTTCTTCGATGCCCTTGAGCAGCACGATGCGCGCGGACGGCGCGCCCGAGGGCGAGACGGTGGCGAGCGTCATGGCGTTGGCGAGCGACACCCCAGCGGCCTCGGCATCGCGGAACCAGCGCTCGAACTGGACCAGGGGATCGGCGTGCGCGTCGGCTTCCGCCAATCCGGCGCGCATGTACTCCTGGCGCAGATCGGCGAGTTTCATGCGGCCATTCTATAAAAGAATGGCGCGCCGCGTCGGCGAGCGAGGCACTTTCAGTCATTGACATGCACCGCGGGATTCGGCATCTTTCGCTCACCGCCGCGCTGCGGCGGAAATATCCGGATCTCGAGATTACCGATCAGAGGAGAAACACGATGGCGAAGAAGAAGGCGAAGAAGGCGGGCAAGAAGCGCAAGCCAAATGCGGCGTTCATGAAGGCGATGACCCCGAGCGCCTCGCTCGCCGCGGTCGTCGGCTCGAGCGCCATGCCGCGCACCGAAGTGACCAAGAAGATCTGGGGCTACATCAAGCGCAACAGCCTGCAGGACAAGAAGAACCGTCGCATGATCAATGCCGACGACAAGCTGAAGGCGGTGTTCGGCGGCAAGTCGCAGGTGTCGATGTTCGAGATGACCAAGCTGGTGAACAAGCACCTGAAGTAATTCTCACGGTTTCTGGGGAGGGCGCAAAGGCCGAGGGGCTGCAGACCTCGGCCTTTTCGCTTTCCGGGAGGCGCGCCATGTTCTTCGTCAATCCGGCCTACGCCGAGCGCGTGCAGCAGGCGATTGCCACGCTGAGCGAAGCGTTCGGCTACACCTTCGCCGGCGACATGATGCTCACTTTCCACCGCAACATGGGCTTCTACGAGGACGCGCGCTTCATGAAGGCGTTCAACGAGGAGGCGGCCGACGAGCGCGAGAAGAGCCTGGTGTGGCGGCTGCACGTGCTGTGCTGGTTCGCGCGCCAGGCGCTGCGCGTCGAGGGCGACTTCGTCGAGTGCGGCGTGTTCCGCGGCTTCTCCACGATCGTCGCTGCGCGCATGCTCGACTTCGCGCGGAGCGGCCGGCAGTGGTTTCTGTACGACACCTTCACGGGCGTTCCCGCGGACCAGTTGAACCCGGGGGGCGAGGGCAGCCCCGAGCTGTTCGCGGCGCCGGGCCTCTACGAGGCGTGCCTCAAGCGCTTCGCGCCGTACCAGAACATCCACGTGGTGCGCGGGCGCATTCCCGAGGTGCTCGCCGAGCGCGCGCCGGCGCGCGTCGCCTTCCTGCACCTCGACCTCAACTCCGCGGCGGCGGAGTCCGCGGCGTTTGAGTTCTTGCGCGAGCGCTTCGCTCCCGGCGCGGTCGTGCTGCTGGACGATTACGGCTGGCGCGGCTTCCGGCCGCAGAAGCTGGTGGCCGACGAGTTCTTCGGCAGCATGGACCGGCCGATCCTGGAGCTGCCGACGGGGCAGGGGGTGGTCATCGTCTAGGGAAGGCTATCAAGCGACGGTGCGCGCCTCGTCGTGAGTTTGGCGTTTCGAATCGATCTCGTGATGTTCGGCGGGAAGATTCACCCCGCCGAACATCACGAGACCATGAAAGACCAGTCCCGTGCCGAGGCCGGCGCTCGTCGCGGGTATTGCCTTTCAAAGCGATCTCGTGTTTTCTGGCCGGAAGATTCACCCGGTCAGAAAACACGAGACCATAGAGAACCGAACGCAGGCTCCGACGATCGAACGACGCCGGCGCCTAACTACTTGTGGTACGACGTGACCCTGTCCACCTCGTTCTTCGACCCCAGAACCACCGCGATGCGCTGGTGCAGGCCTTTCGGCTGGATGTCGAGGAGCGGCGTCACGCCGTCCGTGGCCGCGCCGCCCGCCTGCTCGACGATGAAGGCCATGGGGTTCGCCTCGTACATGAGGCGCAGGCGCCCTTCCTTGTGCTTGGCGTCGCGCGGGTACATGAAGATGCCGCCGCGCGACAGCACGCGAAACACGTCCGCGACCATCGAGGCCACCCAGCGCATGTTGAAGTCCTTGCCGCGCGGTCCCTCCTTGCCGGCGAGGCACTCGTCGATGTAGCGCCTGACCGGCGGCTCCCAGCGGCGCTGGTTGGACATGTTGATGGCGAACTCGGCCGTGTCCGCGGGAATGCGGATGTCCGGGTGGGTGAGCACGAAGGTGTAGGTCTCGCGATCGAGCGTGAAGCCGTGCGTGCCGTCGCCCACCGTGACGACGAGCGTGGTGGTCGGGCCGTACACCGCGAAGCCGGCCGCTACCTGGCGGCGTCCGGGCTGCAGGAAGGCCGTCTCCTGCGGCTCGCACAGCTTGCCGTCGGCGGTCTTCGGGCAGCGCATCACCGAGAAGATGGTGCCGACCGAGATGTTGACGTCGATGTTCGAGGAGCCGTCGAGCGGGTCGAACATCAGCAGGTACTCGCCCTTCGGGTAGCGCGTCGGGATCGGGCGCGGCTCCTCCATCTCCTCGGAGGCGAGCGCGGCCAGGTTGCCGCCCCATTCGTTGGCCTCGAGCAGGATCTCGTTGGACAGCATGTCGAGCTTCTGCACTGTCTCGCCCTGCACGTTCTGCATGCCCGCCGAGCCGTGCCCGTCGGCGAGCGCGCCCTTGCTGACGCGCGTGCTGATGGCCTTGCAGGCGCGCGCGATGGTTTCGATCAGCAGCCGCAGGTCGGGGTTGATGCGCCCCTCGCGCTGGCGCTGGATGAGGAACTGGGAGAGCGGGGCGCGGCGCATGGCGGCGCCCATTCTAACCGGCCCGGACGCGCGCAGTGACCAGCGCGACGCCGGCGCAGGTGACGGCGATGCCCGCGATCGACAGCGCGCTCGGCACCACGCCGAACATCAGGTACTCCAGCACCACGGCGAAGATCGGCGTGAAGTACAGGATGCTCGTCACCCGGGTGGCCTGGCCGCGGCGCATCAACGTGTGCAAGGCGTTGACGGCGAATATCGAGGCGAAGATCACCAGGAAGGCGATGGCGCCGAGCAGCGCCCAGGTCCACTGCACGTGCGCGCCCTCCACGAGGAAGGCGAGCGGCGCGAGCGCGACGAGGCAGGCGGCAAACTGCACCCAGGCGGCGCTGTACAGGTTCACCGTGGGGCAGAACAGGCGCTGGTAGAGCGTGCCGGCGGTCACGCCGAGCAGCCCGGTGACGACGGCGACCAGCGCGCCGAGGCTCATCTCGCGCACGTCGATCTTGTGCCAGACGACCAGCAGCACGCCGGCCAGGCCGAGCGCGACGCCGGTCCACTGCCGCGGCGCGAGCCGCTCGTGCATCCAGCGCCTCGCGAACACGGCGGTGAGCAGCGGCTGCGCAGCGAGCACCACGGCCACGATGCCCGCCGACAGGCCGAGGTACTGCGCGTAGTGGCTGCCGGAGAGCTGGACCGCATGCATCAGCAGGCCCGCCGCGACGACGTGGCCGAGCTCGCGTGGCGTGGACGGCCAGCGCGGGCGCAGGATGACGAGCACCGGGACGAGGCACAGCAGCCCGAAGGCATAGCGCAGCGACAGGAAGGTGAACGGCGCCGCGTACTGGATGCCGACCTTGGTGGCGAGGTAGCCCGAGCCCCACACCGCGACGAAGTACCACGCGATCAGCGTGTCGAACCAGCGGCGCGCGCCGCCCTGCGCTACGGCCAGAGCGGCAGTCCGGCGAGGCCCGCGGTCTCGGGCTGCCCGGTCATCAGGTTCGCGTTCTGCAGCGCCTGCGCCGAGGCGCCCTTGCCGAGGTTGTCGATGGCGCCGATGGCGACGACCAGACCCGTGCGCGCGTTCACCGCGTAGGACAGGAACGCCAGGTTCGAGCCGGTGGTCCAGCCGGTGTGCGCGCTGCGGCCCTTGTCGAGCGGCTGCAGCTTCACGAACGGCTCGCCGCGGTAGCAGGCTTCGGCCGCGGCGTAGAGGCGCTTCGCGTCCGCGTTGCCCCTGGGCCGCGCGTAGCACGTCGCCAGGATGCCGCGCGTCATCGGCACGAGGTGCGGGGTGAAGGCGATGGTGCACTTCTTGCCGCCCACCTGCGCGAGCGCGGCTTCCATCTCGGGCACGTGCGGGTGCGCTTCCAGCCCGTAGGCGAACAAGTCCTCGTTGGTTTCGGCATAGCCGAAATCGCTCGCGCCGCCGCGGCCCGTGCCGGTCACGCCGCTCTTCGCGTCGATGACGATGCCCTCGGGCTCGATCAGCCCCTCCTTCAGCAGCGGCGCCAGCGCGAGGAGCGAAGCGGCCGGATAGCAGCCGGGATTCGCCAGGCGCGTCGCGCCGCGGATCCTGTCGCGCTGCCCGGGCAGCTCGGTGAGGCCGTAGGTCCAGCCCTCCACGAAACGGTGGTCGCCGCCCACGTCTACGATGCGGATGCCCTTCGACACCTTCGCCAGCGGCTCCTTCGACTTCCCCGTGGGCAGCGAGGCGAACAGCAGGCCGATCCCGGAGATTTTCTCCGGCGCGAACGGCTGGATCACGAGCTGGCCGGCCGGATGCCCGGCAAGCGCGGGAAAGCGCTGTGCGAGCGCCTGGCCGGCCGTGGATTCGCCGCCGACGTAGGCCAGCTCAAGGGTGGGGTGCCCGGCGACCAGGCGCAGCAGCTCGCTGCCGCCGTAGCCGCTGACGCCTACGATGCCGATCTTCATGACCGGCATCGTAGCAAATCAGTGCTTAGACCTGGCCGGCGGCGCGCGCCTGCAGCGCGGCGATGCGCTCCTCGACCGGCGGGTGGGTCGAGAACAGCGCGGCGAAGCCCGAGGGCTTGTCGGTGATGCCCGCCGTGCGGATCGCCTCGGGCAGCGCCCCCGGTTCGAGCCCGCCGAGGCGCGCGAGCGCATTCATCATCGGGCGCGGGTTGCCGAGCAGGTCGGCCGAGGCCGCGTCGGCGCGGAACTCGCGCTGACGCGAGAACCAGGCGACGATCAACGAGGCGAGGATGCCGAACACGATCTGGCACACGATGACCGTGATGTAGAACCCGGGTCCGATGCCGCGCTCGGTGCGGAACACGGCCTTGTCGACGAAATAGCCGACGACGCGCGACAGGAACACGACGAAGGTGTTGACCACGCCCTGGATGAGGGTGAGCGTGACCATGTCGCCGTTGGCGACGTGGCCGATCTCGTGCCCGAGGACCGCCTCGACCTCCTCCTTGCTCATGGATTGCAGCAGGCCGGTCGAGACCGCCACCAGCGAGGAGTTCCTGAACGCGCCGGTGGCGAAGGCGTTGGGCGCGCCCTCGTAGACCGCGACCTCGGGCATGCCGATGCCCGCCTTGTCGGCCAGGCGCTTCACCGTCTGCACCAGCCAGTACTCGGTGGTGCCCTCGGTGCCGTCGATGACGTGCGCCCCCGTGGACCATTTCGCCATCGCCTTGGACATGGCGAGGGAGATGAGCGAGCCGCCGAAGCCGAGCACCGCCGAGAAGGCGAGCAGTGCCCGGTAGTCGATGCCCTCGGCCGCCATCCAGCGGTCCAGGCCGAGCAGACTGATGACCAGCGACAGCACCAGCAGCACCGCGATGTTGGTGGCCAAAAACAGGACGACGCGCTTCATTTATGATCTCTCCTCATGCCGCGGGAAAATGAGTGCGGGATGTTAGCCAAACCTTGGGGCCGCGCCGCGGCTTTTCAAGGCGTCGCGCTCGGGCTTGCGCTGTTGTCAGCTTGCACGCCGGCCACGCTGCCGCTCGATTCGACCGGCCGGGTGACCAAGCAGTTCCACAGCATGCCCGAGGCGGCGTTGCCGCTGCCGCCCGTGTCGTCCGCCGGCACGATGGCGGAGTACCAGCGCGAGCTCGCCCGGCTGCTGCACGAGGCGAACCGCGGCATGGTGTTCGAGGGCGCGCCGCCCAACCCCGTGCGCGCCGTGATCGTCATGCGCGCGGAGATCGACGTGCTCGGCGAGGCGCGGCGCTTCGACCTGCTGCGCGCGCCCTGGCACGATCCGTGGCTGGGCATGCTGGTCGAGCAGACCATGCGCCGCGCGGAGCCGTTCCCGCGGCCCTCGATGAAGCTGCTGAACGGCGCGAACAGCGTCGCGTTCACCGAGACGTGGCTGTTCGACTATGAGGGGCGCTTCCGGCTGCGCTCGCTGTCGCTGCCGCAGGCCGATCCGCCGCCGGAGGACTTGGCGGATTAGCCGCGCTCGCGCGCGTCCTCCAGCAGCATGCGCGCGCCCTTCTCGGCGATGAGGCTGGTCGGCGCATTCGTGTTGCCCGAGGTGATGCGCGGCATGACCGAGGCGTCGATCACGCGCAGGCGCCCGATGCCGCGCACGCGCAGGCGCGCGTCCACCACTCCGCCCATGGCGCAGGTGCCCACCGGATGGAAGATGGTGGTGCCGAGCTCGCCGGCCGCTGTCTCCAGCTCGGCGTCGGACTGCAGCGCGGCGCCGGGACGGAACTCCTCCGGGCGGTACTTCGCCAGTGCCTTGGCCGCCATGATGCGGCGCGTGAAGCGCATGCCGTCCACCGCCACCCTGCGATCCTGCGGCGCCGAGAGGTAGTTGAGCCGGATCTCGGGATAGGTGAACGGATCGGGCGACTTGACGCGCACCCAGCCGCGCGAGGCGGGGCGCAGGTTGCACACGCTCGGCGTGATCGCCGGGAACGGATGCAGCGGGTCGCCGAACTTGTCGAGCGACAGCGGCTGCACGTGCCATTCGATGTTGGGGGTCGGCTGCGCGGGGTCGCTCTTCGCGAACGCGCCCAGTTGCGAGGGCGGCATGGTGAGCGGGCCGGTCCGGAACAGCAGGTACTCGAGGCCCATCGCGGCCTTGCCCCACAGGCTGTTGGCGCGCTCGTTGAGCGTGCGCACGCCGCTCACCTTGTACTGCATGCGGATCTGCAGATGGTCGTGGAGGTTCTCGCCGACTCCGGGAAGGTCATGGATCAGCGGGATGCCGAGAGATTGGAGCTGAGCACCAGGGCCTACACCCGACAACTGCAGTAGCTGGGGTGACCCGATCGAGCCGGCGGCGAGGATCACCTCGCGCGACGCTGTAGCGGAGCGCGAGTCGCCGACGGCGCGAAACTCAACGCCCGTGCACCGACGTCCTTCGAAGAGGAGACGAGTGACGTGTGCATCGGTAACTACGCGGAGATTCGGTCGATGAGCGACGGGACGAAGAAACGCCTTGGTCGCGCTCCACCGCACCCCGCGCTTCTGGTTCATCTGAAAGTAGGCGCAGCCGCTGTTATCGCCCGTGTTGAACACGCGAATCGGCGCGATGCCGCACTCGGCGGCCGCCGCGCGCCAGGCATCGAGGATCTTCCAGCGCACGCGCGGGTCCTCGACGCGCAGGGGGCCGCCCGCGCCGTAGGTGTCCACCGCGCCGTGCTCGTAGTCCTCGAGCGACTGGAACACCGGCAGCACGTCGTCCCAGGACCAGCCCGGGTTGCCGAGCGAGGCCCAATGGTCGTAGTCCTCCTTCTGCCCGCGCATGTGGATCATGGCGTTGATCGACGAGCAGCCGCCGAGGCCGCGGCCGCGCGCGTAGTGGATCGAGCGCCCGGCGAGATGGGGATCGGCCTCGGTGCGGTAGCACCAGTCGGTGCGCGGGTTGGCGATGGTGTAGAGGTACCCGACCGGGATGTCGATCCAGAAGTAGTCATCCCGTCCGCCGGCTTCGAGCAGCAGCACGCGGGTCGCCGGGTCGCGCGACAGGCGGTTGGCGAGCAGGCAGCCGGCGCTGCCGGCGCCGACGATGACGTAGTCGGCCTCGAACGATGCTTGGCTCATGCGGGCAGTCGCTAGAATAGCAGCCAGCGATGGCCGAAACCTCCAGCCGGACGCTCACCTGCAGCGTGCTGTTCGCCGAGCTCGCCGACTTCGCGCGGCTGCCGGTCGGCGAGCAGATGAAGAGGAAGCGCCTGCTCGGCGCCCAGGTCGCGCAGGAGGTGGTGCAGGTGCCCAAGGCCGAGCGGGTCGTGCACGAGACCGACAACGGCGTGGTGGTCGCGTTTCTCGCCGACAACGAAGCAGCGCTCGCCGTGGCGATCGGGCTGCAGGCCGCCGCAAGCGCGCCGGCGCTGCGCATGGGCATCAACCTTGGCACGGTGCACGTCATCAAGGACCTGAACGGGCAGACGGCGCTGGTGGGCGAGGGCGTGAACGACGCGCAGCGCGTCGCCTCGCACGCCAGTACCGGCAAGGCGCTCGCTTCGGGCAGCTACCGCGAGGTCGTTGCGCGCCTGTGCGCCGACCACGCCGCGGTGTTCCACCTCGTTGCCCTGCGCGGCGACGCGAGCGGGCGCGAGCACGAGCTGTTCGAGGTGCGCATTCCCGGCGCCGAGGCGGAGCCGGCGCCAGCGCGCGAAGCGCCGGATGCGGCGAGCGTGTTCGACGCGGGCCCGCACCTCATCATCTCGGGCTACGAGCGCGGGGTCGTGCAGCGCGCGCTCGACGAGCTGTCCGCCAAGGGTGCGCACGTCATTTCGCCGATCACGCGCGTGGGCGACGAGTGGATGGCGAGCTGCGAGCACCCCGAGGTGCGCATGAGCGAGTGCCGGGTCGAGAAGCTCGGCCTGACCGCCGTCGTCACCGGCCCGACGCGGCAGGCGGTCGAGCGCAAGGTCGGGGAGCTGGTCGAGCTCGGCGCGCGCCTGCAGGGGGAGATCGAGCAGGACGGCGAGGCGTGGACCGCCGTGTGCGATTCGCCAGGGGCCGGGGGTTGAGCGGGCAGAAGCAGCGCCGCATCGGCATCGACCTCGGCGGCACCAAGATCGAGGCGCTCGCGCTCGACGCCGACGGGCGCGAGGTGTTCCGCAAGCGCGTCCCGACGCCGCAGGACCGGTATGAGTCGACCGTAGAGGCGATCGCCGCGCTGGTGCGCGAGGCGGGCGATGGCACGATCGGCGTAGGGATCCCGGGCGCGATCTCGCCCGCCACCGGTTTGGTGAAGAACGCCAACTCGACGCGCCTCATCGGCCATCCCCTCAAGCGGGATCTCGAGCGCGCCATCGGCCGCGAGGTGCGCCTGATGAACGACGCCAACTGCTTCGCGCTCTCCGAGGCGGTGGACGGCGCGGGCGCGGGCGCCGAAGTCGTGTTCGGGGTGATCCTCGGCACCGGCGTGGGCGGCGGCGTGGTGGTGCGCGGCGAGGTGCTCACGGGCGTCAACGCCATTGCCGGCGAGTGGGGCCACAACCCGTTGCCGCTGCCCGCGCCGCAGGACCTGCCGCTGCGGGAGTGCTACTGCCGCCGCCTGGGCTGCATCGAGGCCTACCTCTCGGGGCCGTCGCTCGCGCGCGACCACGAACTCGCCACCGGCGAGCGGCTTGCGCCCGAGGAGATCGTCGCGCGCGGGAGCGAGGCCACGCTCGCGCGCTACGAGGAGCGCCTCGCGCGCGCGCTCGGCTCGGTGATCAACATCCTCGACCCCGATGTCGTGGTGCTGGGCGGCGGCATGTCCAGGATCGAGCGTCTGTACCGCAACGTGCCGAAGATCTGGCAGCGCTACATCTTCTCCGACCGGGTGGACACGCGCCTGCTGCCGGCGACACATGGCGATGCGAGCGGGGTGCGCGGCGCCGCGTGGCTGTGGGGCGGGCCGCCGTGCGCGAAGTGATCAGCCGTGGGATTCCGGTGGTCGAGCGCCGCGATCGACCACGCGTGCCGCGCGCTCGAACGTCCAGTAGGCCCACGCCCAGTCGATCAGCACCACCAGCCGGTTCCTGAAGCCGATCAGGAAGTAAATGTGCGCGGTGAGCCAGGCGACCCAGGCGAGCCAGCCCCAGATGTGCACCTTGCCGAACATGGCGACCGCCGAGCTGCGCCCGATGGTGGCGAGCTGACCGTAGTCGCGGTAGCGGAACGGCCGCGTGGGTCGCCCGGCGAGCGTGGCGATGATGTTGCGCGCCGCGTGCCGCCCCATCTGCTTGGCGGCCGGCGCCACGCCCGGCACAGGCGGCTGGTGGTCGGGCAGCAGGGCGAGATCGCCCACCACCTGGATCTCCGGGTGGCCGGGCACCGACAGGTCGGGCTCGGCGATCACGCGCCCGCCGCGCCCGAGCGGCGTGCCGAGCGTCGCGCCGAGCGGGCTCGCCGCCACGCCCGCGCACCAGACCACGGTCTTCGCCTCCAGCCGGTCGCCGCCGAGCTGCACGCCCTGCGCGTCGATGCCGGTGACCTGGCGCCCCAGCCACACGGTGACGCCCATGCGCTCGAGCTGCACGCGCGCGCGCTCGGAGAGATCCGGCGCGTAGGGCGGCAGCACGCGCTCCATGCCTTCGACCAGCACGACGCGCGCGTTGCGCGGATCGAACCTGCGGAACTCGCCCTTCAGCGTGTGGCGCGAGATCTCGGCCACCATGCCCGCCATCTCCACGCCGGTCGCGCCGGCGCCGATGACGACGAACGTGAGCCAGGGCGCGCGCTTCACCGGGTCGGGCTCGCGCTCGGCGTGCTCGAAGGCGAGCAGGATGCGCTCGCGGATGCGGAACGCGTCCTCCAGGGTCTTCAGCCCCGGCGCGTGCGCGCGCCATTCGTCGTGGCCGAAATAGCTGTCGGCGGCGCCGGTGGCGAGGATCAGGCGGTCGTAGGCGAGGGTGTCCCCGTTCTCGAGCACCACCTGGCGCGCGGCGACGTCCACGCGCTGCGCCTCGCCGTAGAGCGTCGTCGCGTTCTTCTGCCGCGCCAGCGTGCGCCGGATCGGCTCGGCGATGGCGGGGGCGGCGAGGCCCGCGGTGGCCACCTGGTAGAGCAGGGGCTGGAACAGGTGGTGGTTGGTGCGATCGACCACGGTGACCTCGACCGGCGCCCGGGCGAGTGCGCGCGCGGCGAACAGGCCGCCGAAGCCGCAGCCAAGGATCACGACGCGCGGGTTCACGCGGTTATCATAGCCCGCGCATGGAACTGCATCCGGGACTGAGCGGCAGCGCGACGCTGGTGGTCGGCGAAGAGCACACGGCGCCGCGCGTCGGCAGCGGGCGCGTGCACGTGCTCGCCACGCCGGTGATGATCAACCTGATCGAAGCGGCGGCGCTCGAGGCCGTGGAGAAGCTGCTGCCGCCCGGGCACCAGAGCCTCGGGACCGTTCTCAACGTGCGCCACATCGCCGCGACGCCGGTCGGCATGCGCGTCACGGCGACGGCCGAGGTGACGGCGGTGGAGGGGCGCACCCTCCGCTTTCGCGTAGAGGCGCGCGACGAGCGCGAGCTGATCGGCGACGGCACGCACGAGCGCGTCGTGGTCAATGTCGCCAGGTTCGACCAGCGCGTGCAGCGCAAGCTTTGAAAATAAAGGGGTCAGATCAACATTTTCCGCGACCGCTCGCGTCGCCGTTCGCAGGAAATGTTGATCTGACCCCCTTTATCTCCAGAAGCGCGGCGCGCCGGCGAACGCCTGCCACGCCGCGGGCAGGCGCGCGATCAGCCTGGCGCGCCTGCTGTCATGGCGCGGCGCCGCGCCCGTCAGCTCGGCCATGAGCTGCCGTGCGACCTCCAGGTCGTTCAGCGCGCCGAGCAGGTCCTGCAGGTCCTTCAGGCTGCGGATGAACGGCTCGGCGTCGGCATCGGGAAACGCGCCGCGCAGGAACTCGCTCGCATAGCGCAGGCGCCGCAGGCGGATGCGCAGCGCGTGGCGCTTGCCGGCGCGCGACCAGTCGATGCGCGCGCCGCGGCGCAGCGCCTTGCGCTCCGCGCGCTCGAGCGCCTGGCGCGCGAACGCGGGCAGCGTCACACGCGGCACCGCCTGGCTGCGCGGCAGCAGCCACAGTTGCGGCGCGCGCAGCACGCGCCGCAGGGCGGCGTATGCGCTGCGACGCCGGCGCTCGGCAGCGGTGCGCAGCGGCGCGGGCACGCGCGGCATGAACACGTCCCAGTCGCGCGCCGGGCCGGCGACGCGGGCGAGCGCGCGCAGCGTGCGGCGCAGCGCGCGCGCATCCTCCGCGCGCATCATGTCGCCGAACACGGTAAGCGCGGCGCGCAGCCGGCGCGTGCCCACGCGCAGCTGGTGCAGGTACTCGGGGTCCGCGCCGGCCAGCGCGCCGGCGCGATTGGCGAGGATGTGGTCGAGCGCCTCCTGCAGCACCGCGCGCCGTGCGGCGGCCACCCCGGTCGCCGCGACGACGGGCGCTGGACGCGCCTTGCGCGGCGGCGCTAGTACGCGCGCACGCCGAACAGCCACCCGTGCAACCAGAGGACGGCGGCGAATGCGGCCAGCCCGGCTGCGGGCTGCCACCAGCCGATTTCGCGCCAGACGACGCGATTGCGCCCCTGGAGGACGGCGGCGAACGGCAGGTTGGAGGTGCGTGCAGCGAAGCGCGCCCAGTCCTCGCCGAGCTGTGCGGCCTTGCGCGCATCCTGCAGGGCGGTGCCGGCTGCCGCGAGCAGCAGCAGCCCGCCGAAGAAGATGACCGCCTGCAGCGAGCCGACCGCCAGGATGTGCGCCGCCGCCCAGAGCATGATCGCCCACATGATCGGGTGGCGCGTGACGCGCAGGATGCCGCGCGCCGGCTCCTCGCGCTTCAGCGCGCCGGCCTGGCCGAGCAGCGCCGGGTTGCGCGACAGCAGCCCGCAGGCGAGCAGCACGAACGCGAACGGCGCGAGCGCGAGCGGCACGAGGCGCAGGCCCGGCCACAATCCCTCGAAGGGCGCGCTCTTGTACGCGACCGCCATCCAGGCGAGGCCGCCGAGGGAGGCGAGCGAGAACAATCCCAGCCAGGCGCTCTCGCCGATGGCGCCCACGAAAAGGCGGCGCAGCGACGTGCTCGGCAGGGCGTGGATGCCGAGGAATACGACGGTGGCGAGGATCAGGCTGAGCGTAGGGTCCACGGCAGGGGCGAATCCGGCGTGCTGCCCGGATTCTCGTCCCATCCGCGGCGCTCAGGCAAGGTCGATGATGAACAGGCGGATCAGCTCTTCGAGCACCGCGCGCGGGCTGACGACCATGCAGCCGACGCGGCTCGCGCGCTCGCCGCCCGGCAGCGTGATCCTGGAGACGTAGCGCACCTCGAAATCGATGAAGAACGGCTCGCACTGCGGATGCCGGATGCGCGCGCGCTCCAGCCGCGTGCCGGCGCACAGCGGGATGGTGGGGTCGGTCACCAGCATGCCGATGCCGTCGAGGCTGACGTCCATCACGCGCGCCGGGAAGCTCTGCAGCCCCATGCGCACTTCGCAGTCGACGGGAGCTTCCGCCGGCACGTGCACGCGCGTATTCGCGCGGCGCTGCTGCATGCCGAGGATCGCCGTCGGCAGCCCGCACTGGATGCAGGGGCGGCCCGCCTGCGAGACCGGGCGCGGCCCGTCGCCCTTGAACGCGAACTGCGCGCCGCGGTGGTTGCAGCGGAAGGTGAGCGAGCGCGAGGCGAGCGCCGCGGCGTTGGCGGGCTTGTGATCCGAGTACGACAGCAGCATGTAGCCGCGCACCGGCTCCACGTACAGCAATTGCGAGAGGAACAGCACCTGCGGCGGCAGCCGCGCGGTCACCGCATCGCGGTCCTGGAGCATGGAATCCAGCAGCCGGCTGATTTCGATCCCCGAGCGAACGAGGAGCTGGCCGGTCGTGGACAGCCGCGTTGTGATGTCAGGCGCAGTCAAGAATACGAAGCTTGCCAGCCTGCGCGCCCCGCTCAAGGGAAAATTCCTCAGCGCGCCGGGGCCGCCGGACAATGCGGTAAATCCGTCGCCCGCCCCCGACGCGGTCAGGGCCGCTACGCGCCGCTCAGGCGAGCGCTTTGTCGACGATCTCGGCGACGTCGCGCGACAGCCCGTCGGCGTCGCGGATGCGCTCGAGCTGCACCCGCGCGTGCGCCTGGCGGCCCGCGTCGAACTTGCGCCAGCGGTCGAAGGCGCGCGCCATGCGCGCCGCCACCTGCGGGTTGAGCTTGTCCAGCTCGAGCACGCGCTCGGCGAGGAAGGCGTAGCCGCCCCCGTCGGCAGCGTGGAAGCGCACGTGGTTGGCCGCGAAGGCGCGCACCAGCGCGTACACCTTGTTCGGCACCTTGAGGTCGAACGCAGGGTGGCCGAGCAACTGGCGCACGCGCGCCAGCGTCCCGGGCAGGCGCGAGGTCGCCTGCACCGAGAGCCACTTGTCCACCACCAGCGGCTCCGCGCGCCATTTGTCGTAGAAGGCCTGCAGCGCCGGCTCGCGCTCGGGGCAGTCGGCGTTCGCCAGGCAGCCCAGGGCGGCCATGGCGTCGGTCATGTTGTCGGCGCGCCGGAACTGCTCGTCGGCGAGCGGCGCAAGGCCGAGCTCCACCAGGTAGCCGAGGCACAGGTTCCTCAGGGCGCGCCGGCCGATCGAGGCCGGATCGGCAGAGTAGGCGTCGCGCGACTCGAGCGCCCGGTAGGCGGCAGTGAGCTCCGCCTGCAGCGCCCGGGCGATGCGCCGGCGCAGCGCGTTGCGCGCCTCGTGCAGCGCGTCCGGGTCCACCACCTCGAGCTGCTCGGCGAGGAACGTCTCCGAGGGCAGCGCCAGCACCTCGGCGACGAAGGCGTGGTCGCGCTCGGCGAGCACGCGCCGCGCCGCCTCGAGATACGCGGACGACGGCTCGCCCTTGCGGTTGAGGACGGTTTGCGCGGCCAGGCGCTGCCCCGCCTCCCAGCGGTTGAACGGGTCGTCGTCGTGCGCCATCAGGTGCAGCAGGTCCGCTTCGGTGTACGGGTAGTTGAGGATCACCGGCGCGGAGAAGCCGCGCAGCAGCGAGGGCACGGTCTTGGCCGCCGCCGCGAACTCGAAGGTCTCATCGGCCCGCGTCACCGACAGCACGCGCTCATGCGAGCCGACCTTTACCGCGAGCGGGATGTGGAACGGCGGGTTCATCGACTGCTTCACGCGCAGCAGGAACCTGCCGTCCTTGTGCTCGCCCGAGCAATCGAGCACCGGCGTGCCGGCCACGTCGTACCAGCGCCTGAACTGCGAGAGGTCCACGCCGCTCGCGTCCTGCATCGCCTGCACGAAGTCGTCGCAGGTCACCGCGCGCCCGTCGTGGCGCTGGAAGTACAGCTGCATGCCGGCCTGGAACTTCTCTTCGCCCAGCAGCGTGTGCTGCATGCGCACCACTTCCGCGCCTTTCTCGTACACGGTCATGGTGTAGAAGTTGCGGATCTCCATGTAGGACTGCGGGCGCACCGGATGCTTCATCGGCCCCGCGTCCTCGGGGAACTGGCCGGCGCGCAGCATGCGCACGTTCTGGATGCGCTCCACGGCGCGCGAGTAGAGGTCGGAGGAGTATTCCTGGTCGCGGAACACGGTCAGGCCCTCCTTCAGCGACAGCTGGAACCAGTCGCGGCAGGTGACGCGGTCGCCGGTCCAGTTGTGGAAGTACTCGTGCGCCACCACCGCGTCGATCGCCTGGTAGTCGGCGTCCGTCGCCGTGTCGGGGCGCGCGAGCACGTAGCGCGTATTGAAAATGTTGAGGCCCTTGTTCTCCATCGCGCCGGAATTGAAGTCGCCGACCGCGACGATCTTGTACTGCTCGAGGTCGAGCTCGAGACCGAAGCGCTCCTCGTCCCACTTCATCGCGCGCCTCAGGCAGTCCATCGCCCAGCCGGCCTGGTCGAGCTTGCCGGGCTCGACGTACACCGAAAGCTCGGCCTTCTTTCCGGAGCGCGTGACGAACTCGTCCTTTAGCTCCTCCAGGTTCGCCGCGACCAGCGCGAAGAGGTAGGACGGCTTGAGGAACGGGTCGTCGAACTTCGCCCAGTGGCGCCCGCCGGCCTCGTCGCCGCCCGCGACACGGTTGCCGTTGGACAACAGCACCGGGTACTTCGCCTTGTCGGCGCGCACCGTGACCACGTAGCGCGCCATGTTGTCCGGGCGATCCACGAACCAGGTAATGCGGCGGAAGCCTTCGGCTTCGCACTGCGTGACGAAGCCGTGCTGCGTGGCGTACAGGCCCTCGAGCTTGGTGTTCTTCTGCGGGACGATGCGCGTCACGGTCTCGAGCGTGAACGCATCGGGGACGTCTTCGATCGTCAGCCTGTCCGCGGTCGCCGTGTGCGCGACGGGCTTGCCGTTCAGCGCAACCGACACGAGGGCCAGCTCGTCGCCGTCGAGCACGAGCGGGCCGCTGCCGGTATTGCGCTTCACCTGCAACTTCGCCTTGACGATCGCATGGTCCTCGCGGAGGTCCACGTCGAGCTCGACGTGCGGGACGAGGAAGGCGGGCGGCGTGTAGTCCTTGAGGTGGATCGTCCTGGGGGTGGGTTCTCGCATGATCGCGCGAGTTTAACCGAGGGCGGGTAAGCTTCCGGCATGCCGCAGGCCGCGCTGCGCGAGCTTCTCGGGATCGCCCGCCTCGAGGGCGAAGCCGAAATCACGGGCGCCGATCCGGTGCTGAAGACGCCCTACCGCGTGGGCGCCGCTGGCGCGGCTTCGCTCGCCGCGACGGGCATCGCGGCCGCCGAGCTGTGGCGGCTGCGCACGGGGAAGTCGCAGCAGGTCTCGGTGGACCTGCGCGCCGCGGCCGCGTCCTTGAAGAGCGGCGCCTACCTCAGGATCGACGGCAGGACGCCCAAGGCGATCTGGGACCCGTACAGCCTGTTCTACCCGGTGAAGGACGGCCGCTGGGTGCGGTTCCACACCAACTACCCGCACCATCGCGCGGCGGCGTTGGGCGTGCTGGGCGTGGGGGAGGACGTGGAAGCGGCGAAGCGCGCGGCGGCGTCGTGGGACGGGGTAGAGCTGGAGGATGCGATTCACGCGGCGGGCGGCTGCGCGGGCTACGTGCGCACGGCCGCGGAGTGGGAGGCGCACCCCCATTCGAGCGCTGTCGCGGTGCAGGAGCTGCTGACGATCGAGCGGATCGGCGACGCGCCGCCCGAGCCGCTGCCGAAGGCGGATCGGCCGCTGGCCGGGGTCCGGGTGCTCGATCTCACGCGCGTGCTCGCCGGGCCCACCGCCGCGAAGACGCTCGCCGAGCACGGCGCGGACGTCCTGAAGATCACCGCGGCGCACCTGCCGGATTCCGGGGATACCGACCTCGATACGGGCTTGGGAAAGCTCTCCGCGCAACTCGATTTGCGCAAGGCGGACGATGCAGCGACATTGCGGCGGCTGGTGAAGCAGGCGGACGTCTTCTCGCAGTCTTACCGGCCGGGCGCGCTCGCCGCGCGCGGGTTCTCGCCTCAGGATCTCGCCAGGCTGCGCCCGGGGATCATCTACGTGTCGCTTTCAGCGTGGGGCATGACGGGGCCGTGGAAGGACCGGCGCGGGTTCGACAGCATCGTGCAGTGCGTGAGCGGTATGGCGTACGTGCAAGGCGCGGGCGGCGCGCCGAAGCTGCTGCCGTGCTCGGCGATCGACTACGTGAGCGGTTACCTGATGGCGCTCGGCGCGATGGTGGCGCTGGCGCGGCGGGCGAAGGAGGGCGGGAGCTGGCTGGTGCGCGTCGGGCTCGCGCGCACGGGGAAGTGGATCGTGGATCGAGGGACGGCGGATCCTTCGGCGGCGGTGGAGCCCGAGGCGAAGACGATGGAGACGAAGTCGCCCGCGGGGGTGATCACGCACCTCGCGCCGGTGTTGGAACTATCGGAAACGCCGCCGTTCTGGGCGCGGCCGCCGGTGCCGCTGGGGTACCACCCGACGCAGTGGCCCTAAGAGGCGACGTGCCCTGGTCTTGCTTTTCCTCCCTTACACCTCCAGGCGGTTAGCCCGAGGTGTCAACTAAATCGGGGGAAGATCGGCGTCCGCGTTGACCGAGGGGTTAGGCCTCACAGGCGGCTACACAAACTCAAGGGTGGCGTGCGCAACAAGCTTGCCAGACACAGCAAGCGTTACGTGAGTCTCCAAGTACGTAATGGTGGACCCTGATTGAAGCACCCTCGCCACGACGAGCAGATCCTCTCCTGCCGCTGGACGTAGGAACTGCGTGCGCTGACTCGCCGTGCCTCTTCTCGCTCGGTCGCCGGTTCCCGACGCGAGACTGGCGACTGTATCAATTGCCGACATCAGGGCTTGGCCGCAGATGGCGCCGTTGGCCCACTGCAGATCCTTGTTTTGCGGTAGACGTGCTGAGGCTGTGCCAGGGCCGACCTGAAGGTCTACGAAGCCCATTGCCTTGACCCATGGAGCAAAGATAGCTTCGAACGTGGCGCTCAGGTTCTCTGCAGTAACGGGCGTGTGCTCTTGTGGTGAGGGCATCGTTGTCCTTCATGGAAGAACGATTGGTAGTAGTGCATGAGAGCGTCGAAGCGAAGGGCACGCGTGGCGTAGGCGTCGTGAGGCCTAACGTTGAAGCTAACCTGCGCGCCGCGACGTCACGCCGCGGCGCGTCAGAATGAGCGACCGGTTAGGCGTCATCTTGCCAGCCTCGATGCGCTGAGCATATACAGCGCCTCGCGTCCGAACCAGACGTACCCGACGACGAACATGATGCGCTGGACCAATCCACCCACCGACGACGATGACGCCAGAAGCAGTGGCAAGACGGTCGCGGTGATAAGTGCGAAAACGTCAAGGGCCCGACCAGCAAGACCGTCTAGGCCGCGCTGAACAAAGCGCGCCACCACCCCGACACAGAACGCGAGACCCATACCGGACGCGCAGATGGAGTGAAGAAGGTCTTCGACCTGATCCGCAGGCGCGCCGGGTACCCATGGCGCATGAGAGAACGCCGCAGCACCAAACATGAAGAACGCGAAGGAAACTTGCATCCAATATGTCAAGCGTGGCCAGCTCGCTCGGGCGGACACCGATACGGCGAGGACGGCGGCCCCGAAGGACATGAACGACATGCGTGCGATCCACCCGCCCTGCTGGCCTTGCGCGGCAGACTCGCTGATTGAATGAAACCGCCACGAGTAGCCATCAGGCATTGCGGCTGTTCCGGCGAGCACCAGAACTGCTGAAATGCCGAGCAAAGGAATAGCAGCAGCCGCAAGCGTGCGAATGCCCGGGCTAGCCACTGGCCGGAGGAGAAACAGCAGAGGGTGCTCAGAAACTGCCATGACGCCTAACGTCGTGGTGAACGGCGGGCCGGCCTGTACCCTGGACTATGCGCTGCGCTGGCGGCCCGTCCGTTCCACCTAGAGTTAGAAGCCCTTCGCCCACTACGCATACGCAACCTTCGCGCCTTCAATCGTAACTACGCCTTCGGACTCCAGCTGCTGCAATATCGTGGAGAGTTCTTTGTCCGTGATGTCCTTCTGAAACAATGAGCGGATCGTGCTCGTCAATGTCTTGACCGTCTTGGGTTTCGCGGCACCGCGTTGACGCAGGTTCGACACAACAACGCCATACCTGTCCTTCGCTGCTTTGGGTTTAGTGCCTGCGGGGGAAGCTTTCGCGGCTGGTTTCTGCGACCCGTTCGGGCACTTGAAGTGGCCCTTTTGATTTAGGACGACTTGAATCTTCTCCTTGAGCGACATGCTGCCCAGGAGAGCATTCATCGCTTTGCAGCAGACGACGCAATTATCGTCATCATTGCGACCGCCATTTGCACTCGCTACAAGGTGCTCGACGCTCGCATCGGCTTTCGCAATGGGATCCTTGCAGAAAAAACACAGGCCTCCCTGTGCAAACATCAACCGGTCAAGCGGTCTGGTAGGCATGGGCTTCTAACGTGTATTGGTTGACAAATTAGTTGACAGATAGCGGTATGCAAACCGCCAACATGTAACAGCGCTGCTCCTTTTCCCCGCCAGCGCAAGACGTTACGCCTGCCCACCGCAGGCAGCAATCACCACCAGGATTCGCCCATCTGAAAAAATGATCGCCCACTGCAAGATCATCCCCGCAGTGGGCGACTCGAGTCGTCCGCGCCTGGGCGGCGCGGCATGCGTAGGGAGAACTACCGCCGGCGCGCGGCTCCCGTCGTGCCCAGCTCGCGGCGGGCTTCCCGCAGCTGCGCTTCCTGCTCGCGCGACAGGCGCTCCGCGTGCGGAGCGTGCGACCGCGGCTTGCCCTGGCGGGAAGCGGTCGTCTGCTGTGCCTGGCCATGCGATCGGCGCTGGCCCTGGCCGTGCCCGTGGCGCTGCTGCGGCCGGTGCGGCCGCTGCGCCTCGGCCTGCGGCCGCGGCGAGTGCTGTCCCGGCTCGAACCCGGGGGCGACGCGCAGCTCGACCTTGCGGTTCATCAGCCGCTCGATCGCCGCGAGCAGCGGCCGGTCCTCGTGCGAGACGAGCGACACGGCGGCGCCTTCAGCGCCCGCGCGGCCGGTGCGGCCGATGCGGTGCACGTAATCTTCCGCCACGTGCGGCAGGTCGTAGTTGACGACGTGCGGCAGCGCCTCGATGTCCAGGCCGCGCGCGGCGATGTCGGTCGCCACCAGCACGCGCAGTTCCTGGTCCTTGAACTGCTTCAACGCGCGCGTGCGCGCGCCCTGGCTCTTGTTGCCGTGGATGGCGTCCGCCTCGATGTCGTCGCGGCACAGCTGCTCCGCGAGACGGTTGGCGCCGTGCTTGGTGCGCGTGAAGACGAGCACTTGCTGCCAGTCGCCCGACTTGACGAGGTGCGCGAGCAGCGCACGCTTGCGGTCGTGCGACACCGCGTAGGCGACCTGGTCGACGAGCTCGGCCGGCGTGTTGCGGCGCGCGACCTCCACGGTCACGGGGTTGTGCATGAAGGTCGCGGCCAGGGAGCGGATCTCGTCCGGGAAAGTGGCCGAGAAGAGCAGGTTCTGGCGCTTCTGCGGCAGGAGCTTCATCACTTTGCGGATGTCGTGGATGAAGCCCATGTCGAGCATGCGGTCGGCTTCGTCCAGCACGAGGATCTCTACGTGGCGAAGGTCCACGGTCTTCTGTTGGGCATGGTCGAGCAGCCGCCCGGGCGTCGCGACGAGGATGTCGACGCCGCGCTTGAGCGCGTCGGCCTGCGGCTGAAAGCCCACGCCGCCGAAGACGACGGTCGAGCGCACCGGCGCGTACTTGCCGTAGGTGCGCACGCTTTCCTGCACCTGCGCGGCGAGCTCGCGCGTAGGCACGAGGACGAGCACGCGGATGTGGCGCTGCGAGGCGCCGAGGCGCTGCAGGATCGGCAGCGTGAAGCCGGCGGTCTTGCCGGTGCCGGTCTGCGCGGCGGCGAGCAGGTCGCGGCCGGCGAGGACGACGGGGATGGCTTGCGCCTGGATGGGGGTGGGCGTGGTGTAGCCCTGCTCGGCGACAGCGCGGAGCAGCTCGGGCTTGAGCCCGAGGGAATCGAACGAAGTAATGACTTTCTCCTGGTGCCGTCCCGGGAAGGTGAACCCTTCAACCGGTTCAGGACGGCGCTTTTTAGGCTTGTTATTCGAAGTCCAGGATGGACTGACTAACGACTGGAACGCAAACCGGATGTACGCGCAACAGTGGACCTGGCGCGCAGTATACACGACTCGCGCGCTCACCGCCCGGCAGCGCCGCGCGCGGCGCGCTTCAGCGTCTCCGCGATTCCCTCCAGGTACGGCGTCGCGCGCAGTCCGAAGGCGGACGCGATCTTGCCGCTGTCGAAGCGATAGTCGTGCTCGAACTGGTACATCATTTCGTCGTTCTCGCGCAGCACGGGCACGAAGAGCCCCATGAGCTTCAGCATCCATCTCGGGGCGACGCGCAGCCGGAAGGGTCGCCCCGCGAGCTCGCACGCGAGGCGCGCAAAGCCGGCCCCGGTCATCGCCTCGCTGCTGGTCGGCAGGTGCCAGGTCTGCCCGTACGCCTGTGTCGCGCGGCCCAGTACGGCGATCGCGCGCCCTGCATCCGGCGTGTAGGTGAAGGCGTGCACGGCCTGCGGGTTGCCGATCCACTGTGGCGCTTTCCCCGCCCTGAGGCGCTCGAACACCGTGGCATGCGGAAAGCTCTGCACGGCGCCGGGCCCGTAGAAGTCCGCGGAGCGCACGATCATGGCCTGCAGATCGCCGCGGCGCATGTGCTCGAGCAGCATGGTCGCGATCTGCGCCCGGACTTCGCCCTTCCGGCTGACGGGATTGAACGGCGTGTCCTCGGTCATCGCCCCTTCTACGCGCCCGTAGGCGTAGACGTTGTCGAGAAACACGAGGCGCGCGCCGTGCCGGGTGCAGGCGTCGATGACGTTGCGCATGACGCGGGGCCATTGCGCCTGCCACACGGCGGCGTCGTACTTCAGCCCCGCCACCAGGTAGGCCACCTCGCTACCGGCGACCGCGTCCGCGGTCGCGCGCGCATCGAGCAGGTCGGCGGCGACCGCATCGTCGCCCGCATTGACCTTGCGCGGGTGCCGGCTCACCTGCCGGATGCGCGTTCCCGTGGAGGCGGGCGCGCTCGAGAGCTCCCGCGCGATCACGCCGTTGGCGCCGAGTATCGTGTGCATGGCGCGGGAGCCTAGGACGGGCGCCTGCGCTCGGCAAGCGCGGCGGCCTCGTTGCCGGCGAGCGCCGCGAGCACGATCGCGCCGCCCGCGATCGTGGCGCCCGCCGGCACCTCGCCCGCGCCGAGCCACGCCCAGATCGGCCCGAGCACCACCTCGAGCAGCGCGAGGAGCGCGATCTCGGGCGCGGTGAGCGTGCGGCTGGCGAGCACGAGCATGAGGCACGGCACGCCGAGCTGGAAGACGCCCAGCATGCCGAGGAGCAGCACGTCGCGCGCGCTTGCCTGGAAGGGCAACGCCCAGGGGAGCGTCACGAGCGCCGAGATGAGCGCGCCGAGCATCACCGCCGGCATCAGGTCGAGGTGCGCTGCGCTCTTGCGCAGCAGGATCACGTTGATCGACGCGGCGACCGGGATGGCGAGCGCGAGGAGCAGCCCGATGAGGCGCGTCGGCTCCTCGGCCGCGAGCCCGGCGCCGAACATCGCGCCCATGCCGAGGCTCGCGGCGACGATGGCGAGCCAGCTGCGGCCCGGGATCGGCTCGCGCAGCACGAGCCAGGCGAGCACCGCGGTGAAGAAGGGCCCGAGGCTCTGCACCACCAGCACGCTCGCCGTGCTGGTGAAGTTCAGGGCGACGATGAAGCAGGTGAACATGATCGCCCACATCGCGCCCGAGACCGCGCTCGCGGCGCCCGCGGCGCGCAAGGCGTCCCAGGGGCGCTTGCGCATCACGAACCGGAGCGCGAGGAAGACGAACAGCGCGGCGAAGCCCGAGCGCCAGAACGCCATCTCGAGCGGCGTCGCGTGCTGCACGTGGCGCGTCACCACGCCCGCGAGGCTCCACAGCAGCGGCGCGACGACCATCAGGGCGAGCGCCACCGGGCGCCGCGGCGGGGGAAGCGTGCTCAAGCGGCCTTGCGCTGCGCGAGGAATTCGCCCAGGGCCTGCGCGGTGTGGCCGCGCGCCGCCTTCTCCGGCGGGCCCTGGTAGACGACCCTGCCGCCCGCGTCGCCGCCCTCGGGGCCGAGGTCGATCAGCCAGTCGGCTTCCGCGATCACGTCGAGGTTGTGCTCGATGAGTACAACAGTATTTCCTGCGTCAACAAGGCGATGCAGGACGCGGATGAGCTTTTCGACGTCGGCCATGTGCAGGCCGACGGTGGGCTCATCGAGGACGTATAGGGTTTGGGGGCCTCTAAAAACGGTCTCTCGTTTTCCACCATTGGTGGAAAACGAGAGATTTCTTGAACTGCCAAGGCCACGCACTTTCGCCAGCTCCGTCACCAGCTTGATCCGCTGTGCCTCTCCTCCCGACAGAGTCGGGCTCTGCTGTCCCAATGTCAGGTATCCGAGCCCCACGTCCTGCAGCAGCCGCAGCGCGTGGTGAATCGACGGATGCGCGGCAAAGAACTCCACGCCCTCGTCCACGCTCATCGCCAGCACCTCGCCCACGCTCTTGCCGCGCAGGCGCACGGTCAGCGTCTCGCCGTTGAAGCGCTGCCCGCCGCAGGCTTCGCACGCGACCTTGACGTCGGGCAGGAAGCTCATCTCGATTTTCTTGATGCCCTGGCCCTCGCAGGCTTCGCAGCGGCCGCCCTTGGTGTTGAAGGAGAAGCGGCTCGCGCTCCAGCCGCGGATGCGCGCCTCGCTCGTGTCGGCGAACAGGCGCCGGATGGAATCCCAGAAGCCGACGTAGGTGGCGGGGCAGGAGCGCGGGGTCTTGCCGATGGGCGCCTGGTCCACTTCCAGCACGCGCTCGATGAGCTTCCTGCCCTTGATCGCCTTGCAGCCGACCGGGCCGCCGGCCTTGAGGCTGTCGTGCAGCACGTCGCGCGCGAGGGTGGACTTGCCCGAGCCCGAGACGCCGGTGATGGCGGTCAGTCGGCCGAGCGGCACGCGCAGGTTCGCGTTCTTCAGGTTGTGCAGCCGGGCGCCGGCGATTTCGATGGCGGGCGCGTCGCGCTTCACCGGGCGGCGCGGCTGCAGCGGGTGGCGCAGCGGTTCGGCGAGGAACCTGCCGGTGATGGAATCGGGGTGCTGCATGAGCTCCTCGGCGGTGCCGGCGGCGATGATGCGGCCGCCGAGCTTGCCGGCGCCGGGGCCGAGGTCGATGACGTGGTGCGCGCGGCGGATGGTGTCCTCGTCGTGCTCGACCACCACCAGCGTGTTGCCCTTCGCCTCGAGCTTCTCGAGCACGTCGAGCAGGATGCGGTTGTCGCGGTGGTGCAGGCCGATGGTCGGCTCGTCGAGGATGTAGCACACGCCGCGCAGGTTCGAGCCGAGCTGCGCCGCGAGGCGGATGCGCTGCGCTTCGCCGCCCGAGAGCGTGGGCGCGGAGCGGTCGAGCGCGAGGTAGTCGAGGCCGACTTCCTTCAGGAAGCCGAGGCGGCTCTTCAGCTCGGCGAGCAGGTCGCGCGCGATCTCGCGCTCGCGTCCCTCGAGCCGCACGCCGGCGAACAGCGCCGCGAGCTGCGCGACCGGCTGCGCGCCGTAATCGGCGATGCTCCTGCCGCGCCAGCGCACGGCGAGCGCCTCGGGGTTCAGCCGCCTGCCCTGGCAATCCGGGCAGTCCTCGTCCACCTCCAGCCACTCGATCCAGGAATCGAGCACGTGGTCTTCCTGGCCGGTGCGCGAGCGCTCCGCGTCCCAGCCCACGTCCTTCAGCTGCAAGCCGGTGCCCACGCAGGTCGCGCACCAGCCGTGGCGCGAGTTGTAGGAAAAGAGGCGCGGGTCCAGTTCCTGGAAGCTGCGCCCGCAGGAGGGGCAGGCGCGCTTGGTCGAGTACACCTGGATGCTCTTGCCGGTCTGCACGTGGACCACGCCTTTGCCGAACTCGAGCGCCTGCGCCAGGCGCTCGCGCAGCTCGCGTTCGTTGCTCGGCGTCACCCTCGCGTAGCCGACCGGCAGCTCGATCGAGTGCTCCTTGAAGCGGTCGAGGCGCGGAAAGGGACGCAGCGGCAGCAGCTTGCCGTCCACGCGCAGCTGCGAGTAGCCCTTCTGCGCGGCCCACTTGGCGAGATCGGTATAGACGCCCTTGCGGTTGACCACCAGCGGCGCCAGCATCACCACCGTCTCGCCGCGGTGCTGCTTCATGAGGCGCGCGACGATCGCGTCCTCGCTCTGCGGCTCGATCGGCACCTGGCAGTCCGGGCAGTGCTGCTTGCCGAGCTTGACGAACAGCAGGCGCAGGAAGTGGTGGATCTCGGTGAGCGTACCCACCGTGCTCTTCCTGCCGCCGCGGCTCGTGCGCTGCTCGATGGCGACCGTCGGCGGAATGCCGAAGATCGCGTCCACGTCCGGGCGCGCCGCGACCTGCACGAACTGGCGCGCGTAGGCGTTGAGCGATTCGAGGTAGCGCCGCTGCCCCTCGGCGAACAGGATGTCGAAGGCGAGGGTGGATTTGCCCGAGCCAGAGACGCCGGTCACCACCGTGAAGCGCTGGCGCGGGATCTCCACGTCGATCGACTTCAGGTTGTGCTCGCGCGCGTTGTGGATACGAATGGCGGGGACTGGCCCCAATTCCCGTGCTCTCGGGGAAATGGGGGCTGTCCCCGTCTGACTTAGCTCGTATTCGCGCAGGGCCTTGCCCGTGTGCGACGTCGCATGCTGCATGACCTCGGCGGGCGTTCCCGCGCACACGAGCTGGCCGCCCGCATCGCCGCCTTCCGGGCCGAGGTCGAGGATCCAGTCGGCCGCGCGGATGACGTCCAGGTTGTGCTCGATCACCACCAGCGAATGCCCGGCGGCGAGGAGCTTGCGGAACGCGCGCAGGAGCTTCGCGATGTCCTCGAAGTGCAGGCCGGTGGTCGGTTCGTCGAACAGGAACAGCTTGGCGGGGACAGACCCCACTTCCCTGTTGCTTCGGGAAATGGGGTCTGTCCCCAAATGCCTGGCGAGCTTCAGGCGCTGCGCCTCGCCGCCCGAGAGCGCGGGCACGGGCTGGCCGAGGCGCAGGTAGTCGAGGCCCACGTCGGCGAGGGGCTGCAGGCGCGCGAGCACCTCGCCCTCGCCCTTGAAGAAGGCGACGGCCTCGGACACGGTCATCTCCAGCGCATCGGCGATGCTCTTGCCGCGCAGCTGCACTTCCAGGACCTCCGCGCGGTAGCGCCTGCCGTCGCAATCCGGGCAGCGCAGGTAGACATCGGAGAGGAACTGCATCTCGACGTGCTCGAAGCCGTTGCCGCCGCAGGCCGGGCAGCGGCCGTTGCCCGAGTTGAAGCTGAAGGTGCCGGGCGTGTACTTGCGCGCCTTCGACTCTGGCGCTTTCGCGTACATGTCGCGGATCGCGTCGAAGGCGCCGACGTAGCTCGCCGGGTTGGAGCGCGTGGTCTTGCCGATCGGCGACTGGTCCACCATCACCACCTCGCCGATCGCCTCCGCGCCGCACAGCGCGCGGTGCCTGCCCGGCGCCTCGGTGGGCTTGCCCTGCGCCTTGAGGAGCGCCGCGTGGAGCACATCCTGCACCAGCGTGGACTTCCCGGAGCCCGAGACGCCCGTGACGCAGACCAGCCGCTCGAGCGGGATCGCGACGTCCAGGTCCTTGAGGTTGTGCTGCGCCGCGCCCAGCACTTCGAGGAAGCGCTCGGGCTTGCGCGGCGCGCGCGGCGCCTCGGCGCGCTTGCGTCCCGAAAGGTACTGCGCCGTCAGCGTGTCCTTGCCGCGCAACTGCGCCGGGTCGCCGAAGAACACGATCTCGCCGCCGCGCTCGCCGGGCCCCGGTCCCATGTCGAGGATGCGGTCGGCGGCGAACATGATCTGCGGGTCGTGCTCGACCACCACGAGCGAATTGCCGGCGTCGCGCAGCTTGCGCATCACCTGGATCACGCGCCCCATGTCGCGCGGGTGCAGGCCGATGGAAGGCTCGTCCAGCACGAACAATGTGTTGACGAGCGAGGTGCCGAGCGCCGTGGTGAGGTTGATGCGCTGCACCTCGCCGCCCGAGAGCGTGCGCGACTGGCGGTCAAGAGTCAGGTAGCCGAGGCCCACCTCGCCGAGGTAGGCCAGCCGCGTGCGCATCTCGCCGAGCAGCAGCTCGGTCGCCTCGTCCATCGGCGCCGGCAGCCGCAGGGAGTCGAAGAAGCGTTGCACGTCCGACACGGGCAGCAGCATCAGGTCGCGGATCGTGCGGCCCTCGATCTTCCACAGCATGGCATCCGGCTTCAGGCGCGCGCCGCCGCACGCCGCGCACTCGGTATAGGCGCGGTACTTGGAGAGCAGCACGCGGATGTGCATCTTGTAGGCCTTGCTCTCCAGCCACTTGAAGAAGCGCCCCACGCCGTACCACTTGCCCGGCCAGGACTTCTTCCAGCTCACCCAGTCGGTGTCGCCTTCCAGCACCCATTGGCGATGCTCGGCCTTCAACTCGCGCCATGGCGTATCCATCGGCACGCCGCGCTTCTTCACGTACTTGGCGAGATCGTCCTGGCACTCCTTGAAGCTCGGCGTCTGCCAGGGGCGGATCGCGCCCTCGCGCAGCGTCTTGCCTTCGTCGGGGATCACCAGCCCGTAGTCCACGCCGATCACGCGCCCGAAGCCGCGGCAGGTCTCGCAGGCGCCGAGCGGCGAGTTGAAGGAGAACTGCGCCGGGGTGGGGTCGGCGTAAGTGATATCGCAGGCCGCGCAATGCAGGGAGGTAGAAAATCGCAGTGCCTCCGTTGCTTTTCCCATGGTCTCGTGGTCTGGCGGGGTGATTCTTCCCGCCAGACCACGAGATATGGGAACTTCCAAACCGGCGATACCTTGAACGTAGGCTGTCAACCGCCCCTGCCCAAACCGCAGCGCGCTCTCGATCGCGTCCATCACGCGCGACTTCTCGGTCTTTCCTGGCGTCACCGTGTCCTGCACGACTTCGATCAGCGTCTTCGAGCGCGAGTGCAGCTTGGTGTAGCCCTGGCGCTGCAGCAGCTCCTCGACTTCCTTCTCGGAGAAGTTCTTCGGCACCGGCACGGGAAAGGTGAGCGTCACGCGCTGCTGCGGCAGCGCCTCGTAGATGGACTGCGGGGTGTCGCGGCGCACCGGCTTGCCGCAGCCGCGGCAGTGCAACTGCGCGGCGCGCGCGTACAGCAGCTTCAGGTGGTCGTTCAGCTCGGTCATCGTGCCGACCGTGGAGCGCGAGGTGCGCACCGGGTTGGTCTGGTCGATGGCGATCGCCGGCGGGATGCCCTCGATCGCGTCCACCTGCGGCTTGTCCATGCGCTCGAGGAACTGGCGCGCGTAGGGACTGAAGGTCTCTACGTAGCGCCGTTGTCCCTCGGCATAGAGCGTGTCGAAGACCAGCGACGACTTGCCCGAGCCCGACACGCCGGTGACGACGATCAGCTCGCCCGCGGGGAGGGTGAGCGTCAGGTTCTTGAGGTTGTTCTGGCGCGCGCCGCGAATGACGATGGCGTCGGCCGGGGGTGCTTCTTGCTTCACGCCCGGATGATAGCGTCGCGCGCTCGGTCCCCCGTCGCGCTAGTCGAAATGATTCCCGCTACCGCGCGATCGGGGTCTCCTTTGACGTAGCGCAAGACTGCCTATGGTCCCCCGTGCTAACTAGGTAACGGAGGTCGAAAGGAGCTCATTCGATGAATACTCGCCATCTCACTATGATTGCATCGGGTATGGTCCTGGCGGGCGCGGCAAGCCTCGCTTTCGCACAGCAGGTAGACGTCGGCAAGCGCGAGTACGGGGCTGTATGCGCGACCTGTCACGGGCCGAGCGGCACGGGCGACGGTCCTATGGCCGGGTATCTCTCCGGCCGGCTTCCGGACCTGACCACGCTCGCCAAGAGGAACAACGGCGTATTTCCGTTCGCGCACGTGTACGACACGATCGACGGCACAGCGGCCGTGAAGGGTCATGGTTCGCGCGAAATGCCGGTCTGGGGACCCCGCTACATGGAGAAGTCCACCGAGCACTACAGGGACTTCCCGGCTCCGTATGACGCGGAGGCCTTTGTGCGCGGTCGCATCCTGGCGCTGACGGAGTACGTGTACCGCCTGCAGAAGAAGTAGGCGCGAGCGCGGCCTCGTCCGTACCCGAGCGGGCGGCGGCCAAGCGCTGATGTGGCGGCAGATTCGGGGTTATAGTCGCGCCATGGTTCTGCGGCGCTTCCTGTTCGCCGCCGCCTTGGCGCTGGCGCCGGCGCTCGCGCAGCCGGCGCCGGTGGCGCTCGTCGCCATCGAGGGCGTGATCGGCCCGGCGACCGCCGATTTCGTCGGCCGCAGCCTGGAGCGCGCCGCCAAGGAGGGCGCGCCGCTGGTCGTGCTGCGCCTGGACACGCCCGGCGGGCTGGATTCCTCGATGCGCGACATCATCCGCGACATCCTCGCCTCGCCCGTCCCGGTGGCGGCCTGGGTTGGCCCTTCGGGCGCGCGCGCGGCAAGCGCGGGCACGTTCATCCTCTATGCCAGCCATATCGCCGCGATGGCGCCCGCCACCAACCTCGGCGCGGCCTCGCCGGTGGCGATCGGCGCCCCCTCGGGCGGCGACCAGACCGATCCCTCGGGCAAGGACGGCAAGAAGGGTGCGCAGCCCGCGGGCGACACGATGATGCGCAAGGCGACCAACGACGCCGCCGCCTACATCCGCAGCCTCGCCGAGCTGCGCGGCCGCAACGCCGACTGGGCGGAGCGCGCCGTGCGCGAGGCGGTGAGCCTGTCGTCCTCGGAGGCGAAGAAGATCAAGGTGATCGACGTGGTCGCCGAGGACGTGCCCGCGCTGCTCAAGGCGATCGACGGGCGCACGGTGAAGGCGGGCGGCGAGACGCGCAAGCTCGCCACCGCCGGCGCCGAGGCCGTGGAGATCGAGCGCGACTGGCGCACCGAGGTGCTCGCGGTGATCACCAACCCGAGCGTCGCCTACCTGCTGATCCTGCTCGGCATCTACGCGCTCATCTTCGAGTTCACGAACCCGGGCCTGATCCTGCCGGGGGTGGTGGGCGCGATCTGCATCCTGGTCGCCATGTACGCCTTCCAGCTGCTGCCGGTGAACTACGCGGGGCTCGCGCTGCTGTTGATCGGCATCGCCTTCATGGTGGCCGAGCTCTGGGTGACCTCGAGCGGCGTGCTCGCCGTCGGCGGGCTGGTGGCGTTCGTGATCGGCTCGATCATGCTGCTGGACACCGACGTGCCGCAGTTCGAGATCCCCTACTCGCTGATCGCCGGGGTAACGCTGGCAAGCGCGGCGTTCGTGTTCCTCGTGGTGGGAATGCTTTTCAGGAGCCGCAGGCGGCCGGTGGTGAGCGGGCGCGAGTACCTGGTCGGCGCCACCGGCGAGGCGCTGGAGGACATCGAGCGCGAGGGCTGGGCGCGCGTGCGGAGCGAGCGCTGGCGCGTGCGCGTCGACACGCCGCTGCGCGCCGGGGAAGCGCTGCGCATCACCGCAGTGCACGGGCTGATACTGGACGCGACGCGCGCGCCCGCCGACCAATGAATACGAGGAGAACGGCATGCTGAATTTCGGCCTTGGGTTCCTGGCGCTGATCATCATCCTGGTCGTCGCGTCGATCCGCATCCTGCGCGAGTACGAGCGCGGCGTGGTGTTCCTGCTCGGGCGCTTCCAGGCGGTGATGGGTCCCGGGCTGATCATCGTCATCCCCGGCATCCAGCAGATGGTGCGCGTCGACCTGCGCCTGATCGTGCTCGACGTGCCGAGCCAGGACGTGATCTCGCGCGACAACGTCTCGGTGAAGGTGAACGCG
>Ga0224510_10000325_pt1 | contig 38284 bp, 29 predicted proteins | sample SF_May12_sed_USG_FD_170161 | JGI IMG/M metagenome (GOLD analysis project Ga0224510, IMG submission 170161) | Sediment microbial communities from San Francisco Bay, California, United States - SF_May12_sed_USGS_4_1 | ecosystem: Environmental > Aquatic > Marine > Sediment | place: USA: California... | reverse complement strand
CATGATCAAGCTGGACCGTTTCTGGAAATCGTACACGCCCAGCGGCGAGCTGAAACGCGCAGTGCGCGAGGTCGGCAGAACGTGGTTTGGTCCGGCGCAGTAGTCGCCCAGCGCTTCGGCGGTATAGCGACCCATGAAAATCGCACCGGCATTACGAATCTTGCCCACGTAAGACAGCGGGTCTTCGATGGACAATTCAAGATGCTCAGGTGCGATGAAATTGCCAACCTCGGCACCTTCATCCAAATCGCCCACCAAAATGAACGCACCGCGATCTTTCAGCGATTTGCTGATGATGTCTTTGCGCTCCATGGTAGGCAGCAGTTCGTTAATTTTTTGCTCGACCATGTCGAGGAAATCCGCGTCATCGGCAATCAAAATCGATTGCGCATCTTCGTCATGCTCGGCCTGGGAGAACAAGTCCATCGCAATCCATTCCGGATCGGTCTTGCCATCACAGATAATCAGAATCTCCGACGGACCGGCAATCATGTCGATACCGGCTGCACCAAAAATCATGCGCTTGGCGGTAGCAACGAAAATGTTGCCGGGACCTACGATCTTGTCGACCGCAGGAATCGATTCCGTGCCATAGGCCAGCGCTGCAACCGCTTGCGCGCCACCGACGGCGAATACTTTGTCCACGCCAGCAACCGCCGCAGCCGCCAATACCAATTCGTTGCGCTCACCATCCGGCGTAGGCACAACCATGATCAGCTCAGGCACACCAGCCACCTTGGCAGGAATGGCATTCATCAATACCGAGGACGGATAGGCGGCCTTGCCACCAGGCACGTACAGACCGGCGCGATCCACCGGCGTCACCTGCTGACCCAGCAGCGTGCCATCGGCTTCGGTGTAATGCCAAGAATCGATTTTTTGTTTTTCGTGATAGGAGCGCACACGCTCGGCGGACTGATGCAGCGCCTCACGCAATTCTGGATCAAGATTGTTCAGTGCTTTTTGCAGATCTTCCTTAGGGATGGTCAGATCAGCCAGACTGCTGACACCCATGCGATCAAAGCGATTGGTGTATTCCAGCACGGCAGCGTCGCCGCGCTCGCGTACATTTTTGATAATGTCGGTAACGATGTCATTAACCTTGGCATCGGACACACCATCCCAGGCAATCAATCTTTCCAGATCATTCCAGAAAGTTTTTGATTGCGAATTTAAGCGTCTCATCTTGATCATGGTCGTACTCACTTGGCTACGCGTTTTGCCTATCAACCGCCTCGCTCACCAGTTTGATGAACTCCTTGATGGCTTGTGATTTCATTTTCATTGAGGCCTTGTTGACGATCAGTCGTGAACTGATGTCGGCCATGTGTTCGGTCGGCTCCAAACCATTGGCGCGCAGGGTGTTGCCGGTATCAACCACGTCGACAATACCGTCAGCCAAACCGACCAGCGGTGCCAGCTCCATGGAGCCGTACAGTTTGATGATTTCTACCTGCTGCCCCTTGGCGGCGAAATAGCGCTTGGCAGAATTAACATATTTTGTCGCGATGCGAATACGGCGTTTGTCGCCTTGCAGAGGCTCGCCCACCCGCTCGGCCACCATTAATTTGCAGCGTGCAATGCGCAAGTCCAATGGCTCGTAAACGTTGTCGCCACCGTGCTCCATCAACACGTCCTTGCCGGCCACACCCAGATCGGCAGCGCCGTATTCCACGTAGGTGGGCACATCCGAGGCGCGCACAATCACCAGTTTGACGTGCGGCAGATTGGTATCCAGGATCAGCTTGCGGCTGGTCTTCGGATCATCAACCGGCACAATGCCGGCGTGCGCCAGCAGCGGCAGGGTTTCGTTAAAAATTCGGCCTTTGGACAATGCGATGGTCAGTTGAGTCATGACAATAATTCCGCTCAGGAAGGCACGCGACGAATCTTGGCGCCAAGCATGGACAACTTTTCCTCGATACGCTCGTAGCCACGATCAATGTGATAAATGCGATCCACCAGGGTGTCGCCTTCGGCAACCAGGGCCGCCAGCACCAGACTCGCCGACGCACGCAGGTCAGTTGCCATCACTGGTGCTGCAGTCAACTTTTCCACGCCGGTGATGATGGCTGTGTTGCCTTCAACCCGCATGCGTGCACCCATGCGCTGCAGCTCCTGGATGTGCATGAAGCGATTCTCGAATATGGTTTCGATCACCGTACTGACACCATCGGCCACAGCATTCAGCGCAACAAACTGCGCCTGCATGTCGGTGGGGAAAGCCGGATGCGGCATGGTGTGAATATCGACTGCGAGCGGACGACGGCCCTTCATGTCCAGCTCAATCCAGTCTGGGCCAGTGCTGATTTCGGCACCGGCCTCGCGCAGTTTGGCAATCACCGCATCCAACTGCGAAGGATCGGCATCGCGCATCCGCACCCGACCACCAGTGATTGCCGCACCCACCAGGTAGGTTCCGGTTTCAATGCGGTCAGGCAGAATGCGGTGATGACAGCCGTGCAAGCGCTCCACACCTTCGATGGTAATGGAATCGGTTCCCGCACCGCTGATCTTGGCACCCATGGCATTCAGGCAGATGGCCAAGTCGACGATTTCCGGCTCGCGCGCGGCATTCTCAATGACGGTGACGCCTTCGGCCAGGGTGGCCGCCATCATCAGGTTTTCGGTACCGGTCACGGTCACCATGTCCATGTACAGACGAGCCCCCTTGAGGCGCTTGCACTTGGCTCTGATGTAGCCGTTTTCTACCTTGATCTCAGCGCCGAGCTGGCGCATACCCTTGATGTGCAAATCCACCGGGCGCGAACCAATCGCACAGCCGCCTGGCAGGGAGACTTCCGCCTCGCCAAAGCGCGCCAACAGCGGCCCCAGCACCAGAATGGAAGCACGCATGGTCTTCACCAAATCGTACGGTGCATGCTGGCTGTGGATATGGCTGGCATCCACTTCCACGGTCAATTTTTCGTCCACTACCAATTGGGCACCCAATCGTCCCAGCAACTCCATGGTCGTGGTCACATCGTGCAAATGCGGCACGTTGGAAATCACGCTGGGCGTTTCCGCCAGCAGGGTTGCAAACAAAATGGGCAGGGCGGCATTCTTGGCGCCGGAAACAGGGATTTCCCCTTCCAAGCGCGTGCCACCGGTAATCATCAATTTATCCATGATGGATTAATACTTCTCAGACATGTTTTCAGGATCCCCGTGAAGCCCATTGGGCCGGGGTATAGGACTTGACCGACAGCGCATGGATTTCTCCAGTACGGAATCTGTCGCCAAGCGCGGCATAGACCATCCGTTGCTGCTGCAACAATGACTTGCCCGCAAAATCTTCGCTAATCACGGTCACTTGCGAGTTACAACCCTCGCCACCGAGTATCACCGTCGCCCCAGGCAACCCGGCTTCGATCAGTGTTTTTATTTCATTTGGCTGCATGAGTCTTAATTTCGTGACATCTATAAATAGAAATAGCCCGCAATAATAACATTACTGCGGGCCATTCAGGTAATGAAAGCTGGATTTATTGGATGGTCAACACCCGATCTACGCCAGTGACCTGGGCAAGGGACGCCATTCGCGCCGAAACCCCACTAAACACCAGAGAATAACCTGCCCCACGCGCCTGCCGTGTCCAGGCGATCAACAACGCCAACCCCCCGCTATCCACATGGGAAACGTTGGACAGATCCAGCACCAACTCAACCCCAGGCGCCGCGTCCGGCAACAGTCGCTGCCGCCAAGCCTGGGCCACACTCGTCAGAGTCAGCACTCCTGACACCCGGTAGCGGTTGGCAGAAAGCTCGGTCAGCTCAATGCTCACGAGCCGGCCTTTTTGTTGCGCTCGGCCAGAGACTGGATCAGCTTATCCATGCCGGAATCTTTGATTTCTCTGGAAAAACTTGTCCGGTAATTGGCAATCAAACTGACGTCATCAATGGTGACATCGTACACTTTCCAGGCATCACCCTTTTTGTGCAGACGATAATTGATCGGCACCGGAAAACTACCAGGCTGCTCCACTTCGGAGCGCACCGTCACATCACCATCAGCCTCCTTGCCTCGCATCGGCAAGTAGGTGATTTTTTGATCGGTAAATTCCGTCAGCGACGTAGCGTAGGTGCGCACCAGCAAGGTACGGAATTCCGCCACAAACTGACTGCGTTGCGACTCGCTAGCCGTGCGCCAGTATTTGCCCAACACCCACTGCCCCATACCCTCAAAATCAAAATGCGGCAGCACATATTCATCAACCAGACCATGAATGTAGCCTGGGTCTTTTTTGATCAATTCGCGATCTGTTTTTAGTTTGCCCAGCACTTTTTGCGCAGTTTGCTCTACCAATTGCTGCGGCGGCTGCGCCGCAGCCAGGGACTGCGATACAAACAAGCCCAGCACTAACCACGCGAAAACCAATTTTCTCATTCATATGCTCCTGTGACCTGATCCAGCTGCGCCACCCGCATGTTGTATTCATACACGGTTTTCAAATACTCCGTGTACGCAAGCACGTAGGCCTGAAACGCAGCAACCAGTTTATCGGTCGTTTCCAGCCCAGCTTCAAAATCTGTGTATGCCGCCACCATCCAGCGCCGCGCAGACTTGGCCCCTTCCTCCAGCGCCAACAACGAATCGTGATAGGCGTGCATTTCATGATATTTCTCAGCTACCTGAAAGGGAATACCGTTGCGCGCCAGACTTTGCTTTTCAATCAATGCACTCAATTCCGCCCTAGCTTGATCAACGCGCGCGCTCTGTACGCCAGGCTCCCAGCTCCACTGCAAGCCCAGCAGCGGCGTCACACCATAATCATTGAATGGGTCATAGATGTATGGATTATCCAGCCTATCCCGACCCGGCGCTGCGGAATACACCCCCGCCACACCGGCATATAAGTTTGGCCGCACCATCGCCTTATTGGCTTCCACCAAAGCACGTCTGGCCTTTAAGCCGGCCTCGACCTGGCGCATTTCCGGGCGTCGTTGCAACGCGAGATCCTGCAAGCCCACCAAATCGTACGTAGGCAAAGGCACCGGGGCGAGTGAGGCTTCGGCCAAACTCAGCTCCCCCTGCAAGCCAATGCCACTGAGCACCTTCAAACCGTCCAGACTGATTTTTTGTATTCCATCGGCCTGGGCAAGGTAGGCAGAGACTAATTTGTTGGCAGATTGGATGGCGTATAGACTTGATTGCCGAACATTGCCCTCTCCCTGATCCAGCCAGTCCTGTACCAGCGTTTCGGCATTGCCGACGCGTCGTTTCACATCGGTCAAAAACAGCACCGTGCTGCGCGAGGCCAAATGACCGTAATAGGCACGCCGGACATCAAGCATGGTGGCACCGCGCTGGATGCGCACATCGTTTTCTTTGACTGTCACATTGTGGCGAGCAGCCTCGGCAAAATTTTCCACCTTGCCAAACGTGCTCAGAGGTTTGATGACGCTAAATTCCAGATAGGTCCACAGCGACAAGCCCTGAACCAGATCAAAGCGATCGTCACGAACCTTGCACTCAACGACGGAGGGGTCACAGGCCACCTCTTCAAAAAGACCGCCGTTCACTGCCGGCGCAATGGCCAAAAAGCTATTGGTATCCACCTTCACGCCGCCAGACTCTTTAGCTTCGCGCTGCAATGCACGAGCGGAAGCCACCAATTGCTCCCGCTCGCTGATGCGAGGATCCGTTTGCAAGGCCATTTGCGTCAACTGCTCCAAAGTGTAAACACCCTGGTCCGCCGCCACACCGCCAGACAACAGCAACAGCGCTGGCAGCAGCCAACGTTTATTCATCCCCGGCAGCCTTTTTGAACAGAAACTGACCAATCACCTGCTCCAACACGAACGCCGATTGGGTAATGCGAATTTCGTCACCGTGCTTTAGCGCCTCGCTATCGCCACCGGCCTCCAAGCCCAAATACTGCTCACCAAGCAAACCGGAAGTCAAAATGCTCGCGCTGGTATCCTTGGGAAGCGAGGTAAACCGCTGCTCAATCTCCATGGTCACCACCGCTTCAAAAGTTTCGGCATCGACACGCACGTCGGTCACCTGGCCGATACGCACCCCGGCCATCATGACCGGAGAACGCACTTTCAGCCCACCGATATTTTCAAATTTAGCGGTAAGCGCATAGGTATTATCACTGGTCGCATTGCTCAGGTTGCTAACCTTCATGGCCAACATGAACAATGCCGCCAAGCCAATGGCCACAAAAATACCGACTGCAATTTCTGTTGTGCTTTTGTGGTTCAACTCAATTCCCTCCAAACATCAGCGCGGTCAGAATAAAATCCAACCCCAAGACTGCGAATGCACTATGCACCACTGTTCTCGTTGTCGCACGACTGACACCTTCGGTCGTGGGCGCTGCATCATAACCTTCAAACACCGCAATCCAGGTCACCGCCACGCCAAACACAATGCTTTTGACTACGCCGTTGATAATATCTTCTTCAAAGCCTACTTTGGCCTGCATTTGCGACCAAAATGCACCAGTGTCCACACCCAGCAAACCAACGCCGACAAAATAACCACCCAGAATACCCACCGCACTAAACACCGCCGCGAGCAAGGGCATGGACAACACGCCAGCAACAAACCGTGGCGCAATTACCCGGCGAAACGGATCAACCGCCATCATTTCCATCGATGGCAATTGCTCAGTAACGCGCATCAAACCAATTTCTGCCGTCAATGCCGAACCCGCTCGACCCGCCACCAGCAGCGCGGTCAACACCGGCCCCAGTTCACGCACCAGCGACAAGGCCACCATCGGCCCCAAGGACGCTTCGGCACCAAAGTCGACCAGGGTGTTATAACCCTGCAACCCCAACACCATGCCCACTGCCAGCGCAGACACAGCGATGATCATCAGCGACAGTACGCCAACAAAATACAGTTGCTGAACCAATAAACGGAAATCCAGCACAGCCATGGGGACTTGCGACAAAACCCGCAACAAAAACAGATGTCCACGACCCAAGCGCTGAAACATGCCCAGCGCCCACTGCCCCAACCGCTGAAACACACCCATCATCAGCGCGCCTCGCCCAACAGATCCAGGGCAATATCTTCCGCAGGAAAATGAAATGCGGCAGGACCATCCGGCTTCCCCTGCATGAACTGCTGAACCCATTCTGATGCGTCGCGCCCCAACTCATCGGGCGTTCCGCTCGCCATCACCTGGCCATCAGCAATCAGGTAAATGTAATCGGAAATCGCGCAGACTTCCTGCACGTCGTGAGAAACAATAATGCTGGTCATCCCCAAGCTGTCGTTTAATTGCCGGATCAATTTCATCAACACCCCCACCGTGATGGGGTCCTGGCCGGTGAAGGGCTCATCATACATCATCATCATCGGATCCAGCGCAATGGCCCGCGCCAGCGCCACCCGTCGAGACATGCCGCCCGACAACTGATTGGGCCGCAGTTCGCGTGCGCCACGCAATCCCACCGCTTCCAGTTTCATCAGCACCAGATCGCGAATCATGGGCTCAGGCAGGTCCGTATGCTCACGCAAAGGAAACGCAACATTGTCGTACACGTTCAGGTCAGAAAACAATGCGCCACTCTGAAACAACATCCCCATCCGCTTGCGCAATGCGAATAATTCCCGCCGACGCAACCGAGGAACAGACAAACCATCCACCAGCACATCGCCCGCAGAAGGGTAAATCTGTCCGCCGATCAGGTTCAGCGCCGTCGTTTTGCCGGTGCCACTGGGACCCATGATCGCGGTTATTTTGCCTCGGGGAATATCCAGATCCATGCCATTGAGAATCTTCCGCTCTCCGCGACTGAAGTGGACTGAGCGTATGCTCACCAAAATATCTTGTGTTAATCCGTTCACTGCGTGCACATTCTGTGTCGTTAATCGCCCAACAGGGCTGGTTGAATGGACTAGGCTTGCAAAAATAATTAGCTATTTACTGTGTAACCCAAAACCGTCAAGATTACACTATAAATTTATTTGCAAAAACATAGCCGTAATCACAAACGGACGGCCAATTTCATGCATTTTGATCTGTTTTACGAGCTTTCCGTTCCGCCACACAGTCACAAAACCGAATCTCAGGTCTTTGCCGACACGCTGAATGAATGGCAACTGGCCGATCAACTCGGGTTTCGCGCAGCGTGGCTGGTTGAGCATCATTTCATGCGCGCCTATTCGCACAGCTCCTCCCCCTCATTATTTCTTGCCGCCGCCAGCCAGCGAACTCAACGATTGCGGCTGGGCCACGGGATTGTGCCACTCCCCTATCACCACCCGATTCACGTCGCAGAGCAATTGGCGACCCTGGATGTGCTCTCTGGTGGCCGGGTGGAATTCGGCTATGGCCGGGGATTTTCTCCACAAGAATATCAGGTCTTTGGTGCAGACATGGCCAACAGTCGCCATTTGACCCAGGAATCTCTCGACATTATCCGTGCCTCGTTCAGCGGCCAGGCGGTTAATTTTCGCGGTGAGCATTTCCAGTTTGAACAATTGGACGTATTACCCAAATGCGTGCAGCAACCCCATCCCCCCCTCTGGGCAGCGGCAGTCAGCCCGGAAAGTTTTGAACTCGCCGCCCAGCAGCAAGCGGCGGTACTGGTCGGCCCGTTCAAACCGTGGTTCATGGTCAAAGAAGACATTCGTCGCTACCGCGAATGCTGGCAACAATTACACCCCGACAAACCTGCCCACGTCGGCATGACTGTCGGCATATTTTGTCTGGAAGACGGCAAGCGCGCACGTCAGCTTGCCAAACCGGCACTGGAATGGTTTTACAGCCATTTGCTCAATCAAACCCGGCCTATTCTGGAAAAAATGTACCGCAGTTACGAATACTACAAAAGCATGGAAACGCTGCACACCCTGTTCACCAAGGTAATTCACCTGCGCGTACTGGAAACCCTGGGCATGGCCATCGTCGGTGATCCTGACCACTGCATTGCCAAACTTCGGCAACTGCAACAACACGGCGTCACGCATGTGTTATGCGCCATCGGCGCGGGCGCGCTTCCCAGCGAACAGGTACAGGAATCCATGCTCGTCCTGGCATCACAAGTGATGCCAGCCTTTTCGCCCCAGTCATGAAAATTTTAATCACTGGCGCGTCATCCCATCTCGCCAGAGCATTACTGCCCAGCCTATGTGCCGATCCCGAAATCAGCGCAATCACCGGCGTTGATTTACAGCCAACCACGCTGAATCATCCAAAATATCAACATCATCAATTTGATATCCGTTCGGAAAAACTGGATGAATTAATGCCGAACCAGCAAGCGGTGATTCACATGGCATTTGTCGTCATCCCTGGCTGGCTCAAACATCGTCGCCATCATCGCGAATTGATTCGTGAGCTGAACGTCAGCGCCAGCCGCCATGTGTTTGAGCGCTGCATTGCCCATCGCATTCCCGCGCTGATTCATCTCTCCAGTGCGGTGGTGTACGGTGCCTGGGCTGACAATCCAGCCATCATGGACGAACGCCAGCCGCTACGCGCCATGACTGGCTTTGCCTACGCCGAAGACAAAGTCGCCGTGGAAAAAATTCTTGATGAATTGGAATCAGTGCCTCACGCGCCACGCATTGTACGCCTGCGACCGCATGTTATTTTGGGCTCACATGCTCAACCGCTGCTGCGCAATTTATTACGTCAGCCCTGCTACCCGCGCCTGCCAGATCCACAGCCGCTCACTCAATGCGTATGGGAAGAAGATGTCTGCCAGGCAATTTGTCTGGCATTAAAAAACAGTGCTCACGGTGCATTTAATCTCGCCGCCGATCCACCACTCTCGTTCAAATCCATGATTCAATACCGGCATCGATACAACTTCGCGCTGTCACTCGCGCCATTGATACGCCTGCATCGATTGTTATGGAAATTTACCGGCAGCGCTGGCGAACCTGGCTGGGTTGAGGGATTGCAGCACGCTCTGGCCATCGACAGCCGCCGTGCCCGCGAACAACTGGGATGGCAACCGCAAAAAAACAGCTACCAATGCCTGGATTCGTTTAGATAAAAAACAATCGACACTCAGCCAACAAGCTCGACCGGCAATTCAAAATAGAAACAACTCCCCTTGCCAGGCTCGGACTGCACGGTCAGTGAACCGTTCATCAAATGCGTCAATCGGCGACATATCGCCAGTCCCAAGCCCAAGCCACCATGACGACGAGTAATACTGCCATCAACCTGCTTGAATGCCTGAAAAATAAGCTCGTGGTTTTCTTGCGCAATCCCTTCACCTGTATCACAAACTGCAAATACTACACTTGATGACAACGGGCTGTTTTTGTAACTTACACTTAAAGTGACGCTGCCTTTTTCGGTAAATTTCACTGCATTCTCCAGCAGATGATCTACCACTTCACGCACACGCAACACATCCAGTCTCACCGCCGATGGCAACGATGATTGCAATTCCAAATGCAGGGCCAACTGTTTTTTATCTGCCGTAATTTGAAACTCTCTCAAGATATCCTTGGAAAATTGCGCCAAATCGATATCCATGGACTGCAACACCACATGCTCCGAATCCATACGATTGAACGCCAATACCGAGTCCAGCAGTTTTAACAAATCATTGGCCGACTGATATGCAAGATCCACAAACTCTTTTTGCCCCTCCAGACAATCGCTCTTCAGCAAACTCAGCGGCCCAATAATACCATTCAACGGCGTGCGCACCTCATGGGTAATTGCCGTTAGAAATTCACTTTTTGCGCGATTTCCCGCTTCTGCTCGCTCTTTGGCCTGCAGTAAATCGCGCTCATGTTCAAGCTCGCGAGTAACATCCCGCAACACACCAACAAACCAGTGCTTGCCATCGAGCCAATATTCACTGACACCCAGATAGATTGACACCAAACGACCATCTTTGTGTCTGGCTCTTGTTTGACGCCCAACACCAATCACTTTTCTAACACCGGTCGTTAAGAATTTTTCAACGTAGGCATCATGCTTTCCCACATGCTCAGGCGGCATCAAAGTCTCTATTGACTTACCAATCAACTCATCCACCGTATAACCCAAAACATGTGTTACTGCCGAATTGGCAGCTCGGATTATGCCTCTAGCATCCAGCGTAATTACCCCATCAACCAAGTTGTCGGTAATTGCCCAACTGGCGCGAATCTGTTCCTGCAGCCGATTGTGCAGGCGCGCGGTGCGATACTGATACCATCCCAACAAGCCAAGCATGACCACAAACAGCAGCAGCACCGTAATCATCAATTGCTCGAATTGCTCACGATACTCAGCTCTTGCAATACTGATGGCCTGCTTAACCTCCTGCTGGTGTGCCGCCATGAGCGCCATTGTCGATTCGTACGCACCGTCAAATTCATGCTCTGTCTGGAGAAATTTATTGCCCTCGACACTGATCATGAGCCTGCCGTATTCGTACAAATTTTCCAGATTTTCATCCATTGACTCATGCAACTCATCATCAAATGACAATCCCACGGAGTGCAATATTTCCTCCATTTGATGATGATTGGTATTCATACGACCAAACAGGCCCGTCAGTTGGGTTTCCCAATCCTGACGCAGATCTTCCGATTCGGGTTTTTCGTGAACCAAAATGTGAACACTCATCACGTCCGCACGCAGACGATGCTGATATTCGCTCAGCTCGCTATTGAGCTGCACAATCGTGGCAAAATTGCCATAGGCTTCGTTGATTAGCAGCAACACCAAAGCGGCAAATATCAGAACGACAGCTTCCAGCCAAAAGGATCCCAGCAGTCCTTTTTTCATGCTAAAAACCCCACAGATTGAGTTGCTACTTCATCCGTTCCGCTACTGCTCCCCGCTTACATCCCATTAAGAGCGTCTCTAAACGTATATTTATTTAACAATTTCCACTCGTTGTGTGATTGGCCGCACACTCTCATGCTTGGTTACCCTTGTTGCAGTCACATGCTACACTGCCAACTCTCCCAAAAATGATGTTCGGAGCCCGTAATGTCTACAGATAATAAGGATTTTTCGCTGCCCACCCCGGAAAACAGCGCCTTAGAAAAAGTCTTTCACAAAGTAATGACGCCTATCGAAGAGTTCATTCATCACGAAAGTGTGAGTGGCCTTCTGCTTATGGCCTGCACCGTTTTGGCATTGGTTGTTGCCAACACCGCCCTGGCCCCGCTGTACCAAAACATTTTGCACGCCCCCGTGGGCATTGGATTTGGCAGCTGGCAACTGGAAAAGTCATTACACCACTGGATCAACGATGGTTTGATGGCGATTTTCTTCTTCCTGGTGGGACTGGAAATCAAACGTGAAGTCATGGTCGGCGAGCTCTCTGATGCTCGCGCTGCCGCGCTACCCATTTTTGCAGCCATTGGCGGCATGGTGGTTCCTGCGTTGATTTATCTTAGCCTGAGCGCCGGTGGCAATACCGTGGATGGCTGGGGCATTCCCATGGCCACCGACATCGCCTTTGCGGTAGGCATCATGACCTTGCTGGGAAGTCGCGTTCCCAAATCCATGCTGACATTCTTGATTGCGCTCGCCATTGTCGATGACCTTGGCGCAGTTATCGTTATCGCCATGTTCTATACCGAAAACCTTGACCTGACCTATTTGATGATGGCGTTCGCCATCTTCGGCCTGCTGGTTTTGCTCAATCAGGGAGGTGTTCGCAGCTATCTTCCCTATGTGATTTTTGGCATTTTAATGTGGTTTTTCATGCTCAAATCCGGCGTGCATGCAACTATTGCCGGGGTACTCACCGCGCTGACCATTCCCGCGCTCCCCAAGTTTTCGCCGACCGAATTCAGCCGCCTGGCCCAGCAATCGATTCTGCGTTTTGATGCCCATACGATTCCCAATCAAAACATTATGAATAACGAAAACCAGAACGCGGTGCTGCGCTCGCTCAGCAACGGCATTACGCTGGTCACCTCGCCTCTGCAACGAATGGAACGCTCACTGCACATGCCGGTGGCGTTTCTGATTATCCCCATTTTTGCACTGGCCAACGCCGGCATTCCCATCAGCGTTGACAGCATGGGCGAAGCCCTGACATCCCCCGTATCACTGGGAGTCATGGCGGGTCTGGTGCTGGGCAAATTGCTTGGCATTGCCGGCGCCACCTGGCTGGCGATAAAACTCGGTATCGGCGTGCTGCCAGAAGGTGCCAATTTCAAGCACGTCATTGGCGTGGGCCTGCTCGGCGGCGTCGGTTTTACCATGTCGATTTTCATCGCCGAACTGGCGTTCTCGAATTCGCCAGAACATCTGTTGATGGCCAAAACCGGCATCCTGATTGGCTCCATTGTGGCCGGCGTGGCTGGCTATCTGTGGCTGTACAAAGTGGGCAGCCCTCGCCCGGCCAAAGCCTGATCCAACTCCATCGAAGTTCCGCAGCCAACCCTGCGGAACTTCAGCTTTCCGCGCCTTTCTGGATTCGTCATGCCAAACATGGCAGAATTCACGACAATTTTTTCAGTAAACCCAAGCCCAAAAAGCCTCAAACAATTAGATTCTTCATCCGCAATTACCGTGGATAGCAGAACATTTCTACAACGCAGGAAATCTCCACATATGAAACCACTCAGCCTGTTTCTGGCAACATTGGCCGCGCTGACACCAATCAATGCACTCGCCTCTGGCGGCGGTGAAACACTCGATCTCACCGCAACCACGTACGGTATCATTGCGCTGATCGTCTTTTCACTGGCGTATGCGCTGGTCATTGGCGAAGAGTTTTTACATTTGCGCAAATCCAAACCGGTCATTATTGCCGCCGGTATTATCTGGATTTTGATCGGCATCGCCTATGCCAATGCCGGTGACACCCATACCGCCGGTGAGGCATTGCGCCACAATCTGATGGAATACGGTGAACTGCTGCTGTTCCTGTTAGCCGCCATGACCTTCATCAACACCCTGGATGAACGCAACATGTTCGCCGCCCTGCGCGCCTGGCTGATTTCGTCGGGTTATTCACTGCGCACGATTTTTTGGCTGACCGGCTTGCTGGCATTTTTTATTTCCCCGGTTGCCGACAATTTAACCACCGCTCTACTGATGGCTGCGGTTGCCATTGCGGTGGGGGCAGGCAACGCCGTGTTTATTACCGTCGCCTGTATCAACATCGTGGTGGCAGCCAATGCCGGCGGCGCCTTCAGCCCGTTTGGCGACATCACCACGCTGATGGTATGGCAAAAAGGTGTACTGCGTTTTGAGGAGTTTTTTGCGCTGTTCATCCCGTCGCTGGTGAACTGGTTTGTACCGGCGCTGATCATGTCGTTTGCCGTGACCAAGGACAAACCGCAAGCCATCGGTGAAAAAGTTGATGTCAAATACGGTGGCTTCGTCGTGCTGGCACTGTTTTTTGCCACCATTGCCCTGGCGGTTAGTTGCCACAACTACCTGCATCTACCGCCCGTATTGGGCATGATGACCGGCCTGGGCTTGCTCAAACTGTATGGCTACCAGATGAAGCGTGTTGATCGACAAAACTTCCGTCCCGCCGGCCCGGAATTGCTGGGTCTGGATGATAACGGTTCGGCACTCCTGGAAAAACACTACAAACTGCGGCAAAAACCGTTTGATATTTTTGTCAGTATCAAACGCGCCGAATGGGACACGCTGATGTTTTTCTATGGTGTGATTCTGTGCGTGGGCGGTTTGGGCACCATCGGCTATCTGGCGATGCTGTCCGAAGCCATCTACGTGGACTTGGGCCCGACCTGGGCCAATATTCTGATCGGTCTGCTATCAGCCGTCGTTGATAACATTCCGGTAATGTTCGCGGTATTAACCATGAATCCAACCATGTCTGACGGCCAGTGGCTACTGGTAACGCTAACTGCAGGTGTGGGTGGTTCGTTGCTGTCGATTGGTTCAGCCGCTGGCGTGGCACTGATGGGCCAGGCGCGCGGCATTTACACCTTCTTCGCCCACCTCAAATGGAGCTGGGCGGTTGCGCTGGGTTATGCCGCCAGCATCTGGGTTCACTTCCTGCTGAACGCGGATTTGATGTAATCACTTGCGCCGCTTGCCGGGGGCGCCGCTCTTTTTCTTCAGGTGCGGCGTCTTTGGCAAACCGGTGTGCTGAGTTTTAAACGGCTGCCCTGCTGGGGTGGCCGTTTTCTTTTTCGACTTGGTCTTGCCTTGGGCAATCAATTCTTCTTTGGATGGCCGACCTGCGGTACCCGCCGGCTGGAAGCTGGGAATCAAATGCTTTTTGCCGTTACCAATCAAATCGGCGCGCCCATTTGCTTGAGCGCCTCGCGCAACAACGGCCAGTTTTCCGGATCGTGATAGCGCAAAAATGCCTTGTGCAGACGACGCTGCTTCAAGCCCTTTACCGTGGCGACACGTTCGCTGTCCTGTGCCACTTTTTTCAGCGTGTTGATGCCCGTGTGGTACATCGCCGACGCACTGGCCATGGGTGAGGGCAAAAACGTTTGCACCTGGTCTGCACGAAAACCGTTGTGCTTCAGCCAGATCGCCAGATTCATCATGTCTTCGTCGCTGGTACCTGGATGCGCGGCGATAAAGTAGGGAATCAGGTACTGTTCCTTGCCAGCCTCTTTGGAAAACTTGTCGAACATTTCCTTGAAACGATCATAGGTACCGATGCCGGGCTTCATCATTTTCGACAGCGGCCCCTGCTCGGTGTGCTCCGGCGCAATTTTCAGATAGCCACCCACATGGTGCGTCACCAATTCCTTCACGTAGGCCGGCGACTTCACTGCCAGGTCGTAACGCAACCCCGAGGCGATGAAGATTTTTTTAATGCCCTTGAGTTCGCGCGCGCGACGATACAACGAAATCAGCGCCGAATGATCGGTGTTCAAATTCTGGCAGATATCGGGATACACACAGGCGGGTTTGCGACAGGCAGCCTCGATTTCCTTGCTCTTGCAGGCGAGGCGATACATGTTGGCGGTCGGCCCACCCAGATCGGAAATGTGGCCGGTAAATCCGGGCACCGTATCACGAATGGTTTCGATTTCCTTGATGATGGAATTTTCCGAGCGATTTTGAATAATCCGCCCTTCGTGCTCGGTGATAGAGCAAAACGTACAGCCACCAAAACAGCCACGCATGATGTTAATCGAGAATCGGATCATCTCGTAGGCGGGAATGTTTTTGCCGCCGTAACCGCTGTAGGGCTGACGGGTATAGGGCAGTTCGAACACGCCGTCCAGTTCTTTGGTCGTCAGCGGAATCGGCGGCGGATTAATCCACACCTGACGATTGCCATGACGCTGCACCAGCGCCCGCGCATTGCCGGGATTGGTCTCCAGATGCATCACCCGTGAAGCGTGGGCATACATGACATCGTTGGCTTTGACCGTTTCAAAATCCGGCAGGCGAATCACAGTGTGATCACGCTCCAGTTTCAATTGTTTGCGCGGCACAAACTGAATGACGGTACCACTTTTGTCCTGCGCCGTTTTGCAGTCACTGTGCGCAGAGGCATCGTAATCGTAGGGATTGCCGTGCACAATCACTTCGCCGGGTGTATCCAGCTGGCGCGAATCCAGTTCATACCAGCCGTCAGGAATGTCATTGATGGCGTAGGCTGTGCCGCGAATATCGGTCAGGGTTTTGATGTCATCGCCCTTGGCCAGCCGGTGGGCAATCTCCACCACCTGCCGCTCGCCATTGCCGTACACCAGCAGGTCGGCCTTGGAATCCAGCAACACCGAACGCTTCACCGTATCCGACCAGTAGTCATAATGGGCAATGCGACGCAGGCTGGCTTCGATACCACCAATCACCACCGGCACGCCCTTGTAAGCCTGACGGCAGCGCTGGGCGTACACCGTGACCGAATAATCCGGACGTTTGCCGCCCTCACCCGCCGGGGTATAGGCATCGTCACGACGGATTTTTTTGTCGGCGGTGTAGCGGTTAATCATCGAATCCATGTTGCCGGCGGTGACGCCGAAGAACAGGTTGGGACGGCCCAGGCGCTGGAAGTCGGCCTCGGACTGCCAGTCAGGCTGGGCGATAATGCCAACGCGAAAGCCCTGCGCCTCCAGCACGCGGCCAATCACCGCCATGCCAAAGCTGGGGTGGTCGACATAGGCGTCGCCGGTCACCAGGATGATGTCGCAGCTATCCCAGCCCATGGCCTCCATTTCCGCTCGACTGGTCGGCAGTTCCTTGGCCGCGCCAAAGCGTTTAGCCCAATAAGGACGGTAGGAAAAAATCGAGGGAGCGGGTTTCATGGCACGGCCTTCAAAGAAATCTGCCGGCTATTATACCAGAAGAAATAACACAGATATTCACTCAGGATTTACAGCGTTTGCAGTCCCCACAGCAGCCGACCTGCCACCAGCAACATCACCCCACCGAGGATTTTTTTCAGCACCGGCACCGGTAACTGGTGCGCCAGCTTGGCCCCCCAGGGCGCCGCCAGCACTGAGCCCAACATCATCAGCCCAGCCACCTGCCACTGCACATAGCCAAAAAACGCCTCGTCCGCTGTTTCACCCAGACCAATCCAGACAAACCCCAGCATACCCGCCAGCGCAATGGGCAAGCCGCAGGCAGCAGACGTACCCACCGCCGTGCGCAACGCCACCCCACGCCAGTAGAGATACGGCACCGTGAGCGTACCGCCGCCGGTACCCACCAGCGCCGCCCAGCTGGCGATCAGGGTGGCGACGATGAACTGCTCCAGTCTGGAAATCAGCGCACGCCCGGCCAAGCGCGGCTCGCCCAGCAGCATGCTTAACGCCACCAGCAACAGAAAGGTGCCAAACAGAAACTGCATCCAGAAGCGCGGCAACAGCGAAGCAATGGCAGCCGCCAACAGGCCGCCCAGCAACAACCCAGGGGTAAAACGCGCAAACAGGGACCAGTCCACCGCGCCGCGCTGGTGATGGGAGCGTGCAGAAACGATAGCCGTGGGAATGATAATCGCCAGCGCCGTGGCCACGGCAACGTGCATGACTTGTTCAGCAGGAACGCCCAGCTGCGGCAACAGCCAGACCATGATGGGCACGGTGATCAAGCCGCCCCCCACACCCAACAACCCCGCCACGGTACCGGCAAGCAGCCCGGCGAGCAGCAACAGCCCCCAGATCATGGCGTGGAGGGGACGGATACCAACTCGGCAAAGCGCTGTACCTTGCCGAATTTGGTACCGTTGATGTACTCACCACTCTGCAAATGCGACAACAATATTCCGGCAGGCTGTTCCGAGGCGTAAATATCCAAAGCAACCTTGCCCTGACTGCCGCCCATGTAATCCCAGTCAAAGTCCCAGCCAGTGAGCGAGGAAAAATCCGGCAACTGAATCTTGTTCGAGCCATGCGCCTTTAACCAGCCACGACTGACATAGACGTGCCATTCCAGCTCTGTCGGTACAATCACATACACCGGCGGGTTGGAATCCGCCGGCCACTGAATGCGCGCAGGTCCGCTATAAGACGAACGACCGCGCAAATCCAGTTGATACAGTGATGCAGTGCCATATGACGAATCACTATATGCCGGCAAATCAATCTCAAATTTGCGAATTTTAATTTCCTGATTATCGGTCACTTTTCTGACAAGATCACTGGCCGCCAAACCCAGCGCCCCCGTTGGCAGTGAAGGAAGGTCCACTGTCAGGTCAGTGGGCTGATCAAAAAACGCCACCACCGCACGCTCACTCTTGGTGGTTTTATCGATCGCCTTCACGTGCAACTCATGCCCTTCCTTGGCAGGTTGGCCATTATCCTTGGTGGTAAAAAATCCCGGCGGCACCCCGGTGACGTTAAAACTTTTGGCGTTGCTGGTCACAATGGGCAAGAAAGTTTCCTCGGCACTGCCAAAGCCAAATACCGAACTCAGGATTTCGTTACCGGTTTCACCCTGGATGCTCACCGTCGCCGGCGTCATTCCCACGGCCGAAACCACAATTTTGGGTATAACCTGCGATGCCTTGGCGTTGAAATCGATAGTGAACTCATTAACCTTGCTGCCAAACGTCGGCTGTGAGCGATAGTAAAAAAGCGGCTGAACACTATTGTCCGGCAATAACGGCCCGAGGTAGGCGAGTATGTCGTGCGTGGAACCAAACACTGCGGCCGCATATCCCTCGTAGGCACGCATGTTAACGTCGCGCGACAACGCCACCACCGCCATTTGCTGCGCCAGCTCGTCACTGCCCGGTGGCAAATTGTTCCAGGCTTTGAACACCGCACCACTCACATTAAACTGCTGACGATCTGCCGCAGCAACGCGGCAAAAGTGACTGCTCACCCGCATCTCGGCATTGGTCAACATGTAAAGATACACTTCGTGGTTTCGACCTTTAAACTGCGAGGGGCAAACGTACATCACCGCGTACTGGCCGTCGGGATTACTCAGGGTATAGTTACGCTGATTAATGAGGTTTTTTTCGTTTAACGTAAACGACAACTCCCAGGGCTCGTTGCCATCCTGGAACGCCGCCATATAGGCATTGCTACGAAAATTGAAGGTATTGTTGAGGTTCGTCACACTTTTCTGGCCACTGCACCCGGCCAACACCAGTACCAGTGCCAACACACCCCATGGCCACCGACCAAACGCCCGCATCACACACTCCAAACGAGGATACTCCAATGTTTTGTTATCGGCTTAGCCGCAAATTTCCCCATTGATCGACTTGGCATTTCCAGCCGGGAGCCACCAGGGTTGTCGCTATCGGCTCGGTAATCAGCAACGGCCCAGACAGCCAGTCGTCAGCACTAACCGATTGTCTGGCAATGATTTTTGCCTCAGGCCAACCATCCATCGGCCAGTTGGCCGCCGATGCAGGTGTCGACAAGTGCCGGGGCAGAGCCAACGACGGCATGGGACCGCTCATCCGCAGCCTGACATTCACCAGCTCAATGTCATGCTCCAACTGGTATCCATAGCGCTGCAGATGGGCCTGATGAAACGCCTGCTCACTCGTCGCCAAATCCTGCCAAGGGACGTTCAGGGTGTAAGATTGTCCGCGATAACGCAAGTCCAGCGAGATCTGTCCCTGCATCTGGCAAGGCGTCACGCCCTCGGCAACCAGCTCCGCCTCACCCTGCTCGGCCAGGGTTTCTATCACCTGCTGCAGCCCCTCCGCCGAGGCGTCCCGCAGCAAGCCACCCACCGTTCGCGACAACTGCCGAGAACGCGGAGCCACCAGCATTCCCAGCGCCGATAATACCCCTGCATGCATGGGCACGATAGCCTGACGCATCCCCAGGGCATCGGCCAGCGCGCACACATGTACGCCGCCAGCCCCGCCAAAACACATCAACTGAAACGCGCTGGGATCAACGCCACGCTGCACCGAAATCACCCGCAGCGCCTGCGCCATGTGCTCGTTGGCAATCTGTACAATTCCTTGCGCCAACTGCTCAATGCTTAAACCCAGCTGCGCTGCCAGCGGCGCCATGGATGCCCGCGCAGCGGCCACATCCAGCACCATCCCGCCGGAGGAAAATGCCTCGGGCTGCAACCGCCCCAACACCAGATTGGCATCGGTCACCGTCGGCCTTGTGCCGCCACGGCCATAACAAACCGGCCCCGGCAGGGCACCGGCGGATTCCGGCCCCACTTGTAACATCCCGCCTTCGTCAATGTAGGCAATGGAACCACCGCCGGCACCGATGGTATGCATGTCCACCATGGGCACCGCCACCGGGTAGCCTGCAATCTGCCCTTCACTGGTCAGGCGAACCTCACCATCCAGCAGAGCAACATCTGTCGACGTACCGCCCATGTCAAAAGTAAGCAGTCGCTCGCATCCCGCCAGTCGGCCCATGTAACTCGCCGCCTGCAAACCACCGGCAGGTCCCGACAACAACATGTGCACCGCACGCCGGCCGGCATGATCCGCCGTCATAGTGCCTCCGGAACTTTGCATCACCGTCAGTGGCGCAGGTGACACCGCCGACTGCAAACGCTGCAAATAGCCCTGCACCAGCGGCCCGACGTAGGCATTCAGCCAGGTGCTGATACCGCGCTCGTATTCTTTGTATTCCGGCAAAATATCCGATGACAGGCAAACGAACACGCCCTCGGGCATCCATTGCCGCAACTGCTGCTCGACGCGATTGTCCAAAAAAGAGAACAACAAATTGATCGCCACTGCCTGAGGATTAAGCGCCCGCAACTGTTCGCGCAGCGCCTGCAGCTCTGCCTCGTCCGGCTGATCCAGCCACTCACCCTGAGCCGACAGGCGACCACGCACACCCAGGCACAATTCGGCCAGAACTGGTGGCGAAGTCTCCCGGGACTGAAGCTGGTAGAGCTCGGCGCGGGCCTGACGACCAATGCTGAGCACATCTTCCAAACCCAGATTAGTCAGATAGGCGGTGCGCACGCCCTTGCGCTCTAAAACCGCATTGGTCGCCACCGTTGAGCCATGGACAATTTGCAGATCATTCAAATCCAGCCCCAGCTCGGCTATGCCCTGCAAAATCGCATGCTCGGGTGCCTGCGGCGTGGACAAGACCTTATGCACCCGCAATCCATCCTGGTCCAGCAGCACAAAATCGGTAAAGGTACCGCCGGTATCAATGCCCAGCAGCATGGTACACTTCGACCCGATTGCGGCCATTTTCCTTGGCGCGGTACAGTGCGCGATCGGCGAACTCCAACAACTCCTCCACAGCTTCGCCCGCGCGCGCCTGGACCACGCCAATGCTGATCGACACCGGGATTTCCCTGCCTTCGTAGGTGTGCACCGGGTTGTTGATCACCCGCTGGCGCAAACGTTCGGCAACCTCCGCCGCCTTGTTCAACTCCATGCCACTGAGCAACACCACAAACTCTTCGCCGCCGTAGCGCCCAATCACATCATGAGAACGCAAGGCGCTGGCGATACGCTTGGGCACCTCTGCCAACACCTTGTCACCGCTCACGTGGCCGAATTGATCATTCACGTCCTTGAAGTGATCAAAGTCGATCATCGCCAAACAAAACGGCTTGGGGGTTTCATTCAGCGCCAAAATCGCCAGCCGCAAATGCTCCATAAAGCTGGCGCGACTGAGCACGCCGGTCAAACTGTCATGACTGACGCGATCTTCCAGATCTTCGTTCAACTGTTTTTGCACCGTCAGCGACTCGAGCAAACCGCTCACCTGAGCACCGTGATAGGCCTCAATCGCCAGCGACATGTCCAGAGTCGTAATCTTGAGGATATACGCAATCAGCGCGTCGCGTGCCGGCGTGTTCGCCGGAATCGCATTAATCAGCAGCTGCTGCATGATGCGGTAGGTGCACTGATACAAAGCCAAGCCCACCCCCACCCAGATGTGGACCATGCCGATACGCAGGCGTGATTCAAAATATTCCTGGCTGGCGTATTCCTGCCCCAGACTCAGGAAATATTCGCGCAAAGTGACCTTTAATTTTCCCAGGTCATAGCCTTTGGCAATAATCCGTTCAAACTGCGGGTTTGAATGCAAAATTCGATAGGTCTGTTCCACCATGCCATCAACATGTGGCAGAATGACGTGGTCTCGCAGGTAGCGACTCAGCGCTTCGTCGGCAGGTCCCAACTCCAGCAGAGCAAGCCGCTCCTGACGATGCACTTCGGTGATCCCTAGTTTTTCACAATAATTCTGCAGCGATTCATTCTTCATTTTTTAATTCGCAGACTCTCTTGGCAATGTCGCTTTTTTAACAATAATATGTGCCCATGACAATCGAACCCTTGGTACAAATTAAAAATGTGTCGCGCTATTACGGCACTCAGCTGGCAGTGAACAATGTCAGCTTTGACGTATTGCGCGGTGAAGTATTGGGTTTCCTCGGCCCCAACGGTGCCGGCAAATCCACCACCATGCAGATGCTTGCTGGCAATCTGGCACCCAGTACGGGTGAAATCCTGATTAACGGCGTGGACATTCTGGACAACCCCAAACTGGCCAAACTGGGCATGGGCTATCTTCCGGAACAGCCACCGCTGTACAAGGAATTAAAAGTCGATGAGTACCTGACGTTCTGCGCCAAACTCAATCGCATCGCCAGCAAGGACGTTGCTGCAGCCGTCAGCAAAGCCAAACAGCGCTGCGGGCTGGAACAGGTTGGCCATCGCCTGATTGGTAACTTGTCCAAAGGCTATCAGCAGCGCGTCGGCATTGCCCAGGCCATTATTCACAGCCCGGCGGTGGTCATTCTCGACGAACCCACGGTCGGCCTTGATCCCATTCAGATTCGCGAAATTCGTCACCTCATTCGCGAACTGGGCAAAGACCACAGCGTGATTTTGTCCACCCACATCCTGCCCGAAGTTCAGGCCACGTGCGATCGCGTGCTGATCATCAACCAGGGTGAATTGATTTTCAGCGACACCGCCGCCGGCCTGCAGCAGCGCATGCAAAGCAGCAGCTTGCTCATCAAACTGCAGCGACCACCTGCCTTGGAAAAACTACAGGCACTGCCAGAAATCACCCAGGTCGATGCCTTGGGCGAACAGCAGTTCCGCCTCAGCCACCTGCCGGAACATTCACCCGCCGAAGCGCTGGTGGAAACCTCGGTGCGCGAAAACTGGGGACTGGTTGAGCTGATTCCCGAACGTTTGTCGCTGGAACAGATTTTCGTCAACCTGACCACTGTTGAAACACATTTGGAGCCTGCGTCATGATGCTGACCCTGGCGCTGCGCGAATTACGCAGCCTGTTTTTTTCACCGCTGGCCTGGTGCATTCTGGCGATTGTGCAATTGATTCTCGGCTATTTGTTCCTGGCGCAGATCGATGTGTACCTGCAACTGCAACCACAACTGGCTGCAATGGATGGCGCGCCCGGCGTGACCCAAATTGTTGTCACGCCCATTTACGGCAACGCGACCATCATCCTGCTGCTGGTGATTCCGCTGCTGACCATGCGTCTGCTGGCCGAGGAACAACGCAGCCAAACCTTGCCACTGCTGTTTAGCGCACCACTGTCGATGACCGAAATTGTGCTGGGCAAATATCTTGGCATTTTGTTGTTCCTGGTGATCATGATGCTGATGATTTTGCTCATGCCGCTGTCATTGCTGATGGGAACGTCGCTGGATCTGGGCGTGGTTTTCAGCGGTTTTCTCGGGCTGGCGTTATTGCTGGCCAGTTTCGCCGCGGCAGGTTTGTTCATGTCATCGCTCACCGCGCAACCCTCGGTTGCTGCCATCAGCACCTTCGGCTTGCTGCTGCTTTTGTGGATTATCGACTGGGCCGGCAACACCAATACCGACAGCGTGTTGCATTATTTGTCGATGCTCAAACACTACGAACCTCTGCTCAATGGTCAGTTCAAAAGCAGTGACGTCATTTATTATCTGCTGTTAATCGTTACATTTCTGGTGATGAGCATTCGTCGCCTCGATTCGTATCGCCTGCAGCACTAGGATATTTCGATGCAAATCAATCCCAAGGTAAAACGCCAATTACGGTTTCAGAATGCCGGCTTCGTCCTGCTGTTTTTAACGCTCATCGGTTTGCTTGCCTGGCTCAGCCAGCGCTATGACATTCAGGGTGACTGGAGCGCCAGCCAGCGCAACAGCGCCAGCGAAGCCACGATTGCAGTACTAAAAACACTGTCTGAACCCGTCACCATTCGCGCGTTCGTCAGTCAGGCCAACCAGCAAGGCCGCAAACAAATTCAGCAACTGGTCAACCTCTACCAGCGCCACAAGTCAGACATTACACTGACCTTCATTGACCCGGTCACCGAACCAGCCATGGTGCGCGAACTGGGTATCAGTGCTGATGGCGAGATGCTGATTGAGTACGGCCAAAAACAGCAAAAACTGCAAACCGTTTCAGAGCAAGACCTCACCAACAATCTGCAAAAACTTGCCCGCAGCAGTGACGGCAATGTGTTGTTCGTGCAGGGTCATGGCGAGCGCCAACTCGACAACAAGAGCAATATTGATTTTGGCAACTTCGCCACGCAGCTCAAAAGCAAAGGCGTGCAACTGGGCAGCATCAATCTGGCCACCAGCGGCAGCATTCCTGACCACACACTGGCACTGGTCATTGCCGATCCACAAAGTGGATTTTTACCCGGCGAAATTCAACTGATACTTGATTACGTCGACAACGGCGGTAATTTGCTGTGGCTGCTTGAACCCGGCAGCAACAATTTGCGTCAACTGGCAGAAAATCTTGGCGTTGAAATTTTACCTGGCATATTGGTCGATCTGAACACACAGATTCTCGGCATTCGTGATCCGCGCTTTGCCATCGTTGCCGAATACCCAATGCATGCCATCACCCAGGGATTTGATACGCTCACGCTGTTTCCGCAAGCCGCCGGCCTGGAGTTCAACGGCGCAGAGCAGTGGGACGCAGAAAATTTATTGGTCACCCTGCCGCGCAGCTGGTTGGAAAACGATGACCTGAGTAGCGAAATTCGTTTCGACGAAGGCAGCGATACTCAAGGCCCGATCGTGATTGGCCTTGCACTGACGCGCCAAATCGACGGCCAAAATAATTTACCGCAAATCGACAGCGAAGAACTGGATGCGCCTGCCGAAAGCAGCGACACCATCGACCCGCCCCCTCGCGAACAACACCAGCGCATCATCGTCATTGGCGATGCTGATTTCCTGTCCAACGCCTACCTCGGTCAAGCCGGCAATCTGCAAGTGGGTCTGAACATCATCGACTGGTTGAGCAACGACGATCAACTGATCAGCATTCCTGCCAAAACGGCGGTCGATCAACAGCTCAATCTCAGCAGCGTGCAACAAGGCATTATTGCTGTCAGCTTCCTGCTGTTGTTGCCACTGGGATTACTGACCGTAGGCTTGTGGCTGTGGTTTAAGAGAAGACGTTCATAATGAGCCGGCTTGGCATTCTCAACCTGCTCCTGTTCGTAACCTTGTTGGGCTTGGGTGCATTTGTTTATTTTGCGCCCACGCCCAGCAAAGAGACGCCCCAGCAATCGTTTGATGCGGTAAACGCCGAGCAAGTGACACAGATTCTGTTGCAGCGCAACAATCTGGACGACGTGAAACTAGAAAAAATCAACGGCCACTGGATGCTGAATTACCGACAGCAGATGCTGCCCGCCCACCAGTGGCGAATCGATAACTTGCTGCAGTTACTGCAAGCCAAAAGCGAACACCGATTTGACACCCAGGAACCTGGCAAATTCGGCCTCGCACCGCCGCGTGCACAAATTCGCTTTAACGATTACACCCTGTTGATCGGCGACAACGACCCGATTCAGCGTCAGCGCTACATCGCGCACAACAACACCGTCATGCTGGTCACCGATCAATATTACATTCACTTGTTTGCGGATCTGACCAACTACCTGAGCCTGAGTCCACTGGACGATCTGACAATTACCGATGTTCGCATCCAGCAAGCCAACATCACCCTGCAAAGTGATGAACGCAAAGCCTGGCTTGATCAATGGCGTCATCTGCAGGCGCTGCAAGTCATCGCAGCCCAAGATATTACATCCGGCCGCAACATTGATATTATCTATGGCAACGGTCAGCAGCTATCACTATTGCTGCAAGATAAATTTTTAGTGCGCCCTGACTTGGCCCTGGCCTACGAACTCAACGATCTGCAGTTACAGTCGCTGCTGCAACCGCAGTAATCGCCCATGCCCGAATTACCCGAAGTCGAAACCACGCGTCGCGGTATTGCGCCCCATATTGAGGGTCAAACCGTACAGCGCGTGATTCTACGGCGCGACACTTTGCGTTGGCCAATCCCTGACAACCTTGACCGCCTGCTCCGCAATCAACCTCTACAGCAAGTAACCCGCCGCGCCAAGTATCTGCAACTGCAATTTGCCCACGGCATGCTGCTCATTCATTTAGGCATGTCTGGCGGCCTGCGCATCCTGCACTCACCAATACCAGCCCCAGGCAAACACGATCACGTCGACATTATTTTTAGCAACGGCACCGTACTGCGCTTTCATGATCCTCGCCGGTTTGGATGTGTGCTATGGAGTGATGACGGTAATCACTCACTACTGACAGAACTTGGTCCCGAGCCACTGGATGATACGTTTGATGCTCAATACCTTTTTGATCTATCGCGAAAAAAGACTGTAAATATTAAAGGGTTTATCATGAACAGCCGAAACGTGGTGGGGGTTGGAAACATCTACGCCAGCGAAGCATTATTCATGGCAGGAATATTACCCACCACCGCTGCGGGCGATGTTAGCCGGGCGCGTTTTGAGAAACTGTGTCAGTCCATTAAGCTGGTATTGACCCGCGCTATTGACCAAGGCGGCACCACACTCAAGGACTTCAGCAACAGTGATGGCAAACCTGGTTACTTTGCCCAGCAGTTGCAGGTTTACGGACGGGAAGGATTGCCTTGTCCGAAGTGTGCGAATGCAATCAGTAAATCCATTTTGGCACAGCGCGCCACCTATTATTGCGGACGGTGCCAACGATAGATAACTCAGGAGGACAGGGTGAGCAGTAAATTTGCCGTACTTTCCGTGGATGATGAGCCGGCAACACAGGATTTAATCGGTTACGCCCTCGACAACGAATTTGATCTGCTGTATGCCAACTCCGGCGAACAAGCACTGCAGATGCTGCAACAACAAAAACCGGATTTGATTCTGCTGGACGTGCGTATGCAAGGCATCGACGGTTACCAGCTATGTCGCACCATCAAAGATACTGCTGACACCGCTTCACTCCCCATCATTTTCGTTTCAGCAATGGATTCGCTCGAAGAACGCCTGCAGGGCTATCAGGCAGGTGGCGATGATTACCTCATCAAACCATTTCAAGCCGAAGAGTTGCGTACCAAGACCAAACTCGCCATTGAAACCAAACGCCGCGCCGATCAACTGCAACAAAATGCTAACGACGCCATGCGCACCGCCATGACAGCCATGACCAGCACCGGCGAACTCGGCGTTGTACTCAATTTTTTGTCGGAAAGTTTCCGCTGCAACAATTACCAGGCACTCGCCCAGGCCATCCTCGACAGCATGGCCAACTACCAGCTCAATTGCTGTTTACAAATTCGCAGTGAAAAACAGATCGTCGAACTGGCAGCCACCGGCAGTGTCAGCGCGATCGAAAGCAGTCTGCTGACCAAACTCGCCAGCGAGAAGCGTATTTTCGATTTTGGCAATCGCACTGCGTTTAATTTTCCCGGCATCACACTGCTGATAAAAAACATGCCGCAGGATGACAGCGAACGCTACGGTCGCATCAAGGACAACGTCGCACTGTTAGTCGAAGGCGCTGACGCACGCATTCACGCCATTGCCGCCAGCAATGCAGTCTCACTGCAGCAACAGGCACTCAGTCTGGCCCTGGATGGGGTTGAAAATGCCATTCAGGGCATCAACCAGAAATATCATCAACAGCAACAGCACAGCGCCAGCATTCTCGAAGATTTGCGTGCCCAGGTAGAAGAATCTTTTTTCCACCTGGGATTATCCGAGCAGCAAGAACAAAAATTGATGGAGATCGTCAACTCCACCCTGACTCGCAGCCAGGCGCTGTTTGATCAGGGATTGGAAGTCGATCAATTACTGGGACAACTGGCCAAACGCATTGAGCAGTTCCATTAGGAACTGCTCGAATCACTTTCTTTTTCACCCGCCAGCGTCGCACATTCTTTAAATACCCTGTGCGGACAGCGGCGACAGATTTCGCGATCCAGTCGCTGAGATGTGATGACGTTTAAGGCTTCCTGCTTGGAGCGGAAAATGTTCTCCTGGCCAATTTCCTGACCATAGCCACCTTGCTTAAAGCAACTGCACACCGCATCCTTTACATCATACAAATACATGCCGCCGCCTTCACGTCGATGACGATTGGCTTCCTCAACCAAAAATTCCGCGCCAGCGACATCGACAAAATGAATTCCCGAGCACACCACCAGCACATGTTTTTGTTCTGGATGCATTTCGGAAAATCTGGCGAAGGTGTCACGACAATGTGCTACCGCACCAAAAAACAACGAACCATCAATACGAACAATTTTTAACTGCGGACATTCCTGCAATTCAGGGTCAGTATTAAATGCACGATGCGGCAAACGAGGATCAGGCATGCGTGACAAAATACGCGGCCGGGAAGTGCGATTCAGATAGGCAATGAGTGACAACAACACACCGAGAAAAATAGCGAATTCCAATTCCAGGAACAGTGTCGCCACAAACGTGGCCACCAGAATTCCACCTTCAGATCGACTCGCCTTGAGCACCCGTTTGATGTGATGAAAATCAATCAGCGTCCAGCCCACCAAAAACAAAATTCCCGCCATCGCCGCATTGGGAAGATAAGTCACGTAGGGTGCCACCAGCAACACGATGCCCATCAGCATCACCGCAGCAAACACTGCCGACAGGGGCGTTTTTGCCCCTGCCTCATAATTCAAACCACTGCGATTAAACGAACCGGTGGCCACATAACCTGAGAAAAATCCGCCGAAAATATTCGACATTCCCTGACCAATAAATTCCTGATTACCGTTTATCTGCTGTCCTGACTTAACCGCAATGGATCGGGCAATCGACACCGCTTCGGTGAGTGCAAACAGCGTCACCGCAAACGCCACCGGCGCCAGTTCACGAATCACTTCCAGACTAAATTCCGGTGACGACAACGGTGGCAATTGCTCGGGCAATGCACCCACGGTAGAAATACCCGTATACGACTGACCATAAATGCCGTTAAACAAGATCGACAACCCTGTCCCCACCGTCATCGCGACAATCATGTATGGAAACTTGCGCCACCAACGTCGCGCAGCAATGCCCGACAGCAAGGTCGCCAGCGCCACCGTCGTCACAAACCAGTTGATTTTATCCAGCTGCGAAACCATGCTCAGCAGGACTTCGTAAAATCGCAGGCCGCGCTCCATTTCCAAACCAAAAAAGTTTTTAATCTGCGCGGCAATGATCAGAATGGCAGCACCGGCAGTAAAGCCAATCACCACCGAATGCGAAATAAAATTCACCAGCGTGCCTAGCCGCGCCAGTCCCATGGTCAACTGAATCACGCCCACCATGAACGTCAGCGTCAACACCAAACGCACGTAATCAATGCTACCGGGTTCAGCATAGGCGCTGATGGCGGAAAACAACACAATGGACGCCGCCGTAGTCGGCCCGGACACTAAATGCCATGACGAACCGTACAGCGCAGCGATGATTGCCGGCACCATGCCCGCGTACAAACCATATTCCGGCGGCATACCGGCGATGGTGGCAAACGCCACCCCTTGAGGCAACACCACCACCGCGCCAGTCAAGCCCGCCAGCAGGTCCGCTCTCAGGCTTTGTCCGTCAACCCGATGCCACCACATCAAAAACGGGAACAGCGTCAGCATCCAGGGGGAATAGGAACGTCGGTTACGCGACATGGGCGGCAAACTCCCGGGTGACACATCACCCTTGTATATTAGAGAATATTTATATACTAAACTATGAGCACTTCATTTTCCAGCCGACACCTGCAGCAGAATCTGTCTGCAGCGTCACAATACTCACAAAAATATAGCGTAATCAACAAACTGATCGGCGTGTCCGGCGCTCACTCAATACCATCGACCGATGACCGCTATAAATTAAAGATATCCACCGCCCGCAGGCTCTCATGCGCAAACTCAGCCAAACCCATGCCGACTCATCCAGGCATGTTGTCGAACGACTTGGTATTTTTACCTTGTTGCTGGCTATTTTGCTGTACAGCGATCATTTTGGCTTCGCGCTCTTTCACAGCCTGGCGGAGCTGTTTACCATCCTTGTCTCGCTGATCATGGCCGTGGTGGCCTGGCAAGGCTTCCGCTTTACCCGCAACCACTATCTGCTAGTGCTAGGCAGCGGCTATTTCTGGGTAGGCTTGCTGGGTCTGCTGCACACCTTCACCTACCCCGGTGTTACCATCATCACCCCGCCCAGCGTCGACACCAGCGCCCAACTCTGGATGGCCACTCGCCTGCTTGAGGCCATCACCCTGCTGTCCGCAGTATTTTTCCTGTCTCGCGCCGTCCCGGCCTGGCGGCTGAATCTGCTGATGGCCGGATACACCGTCGCGGTGACTGCGATGATATTCAACGGCCAGTTTCCAGCCACCTACTCACTTGAGTATGGTCTAACCCCGACGAAAATTTATGGCCAATACGTCATTATTGCGATCTTGCTGATCGCACTGTGGTTCACCTGGTCACGCAGGGTGTTGCTGGATCGCACTTTACTGCGGCAAATGTTGGCGGCGATTTTATTCACCATCGCGGCAGAAATTACCTTTAGCGCCGATGAAACCCTGCATGCGTCGTTCAACGTCATTGGCCATGTGTTTAAATTCATTTCGTTCTGGCTGGTATTCGATGCATTGATTCTGGCGTCACTGACCAAACCCTACACGCTGATGAGCAACGAGGCTAACAGCTTCCACGCCATCCCCATGCCCGTATTACTGCTGGCACCGAATGGCACCATACTCAGCGCCAACCCCGCCGCCAGTCAAATGAGCGGTCTGGCCATCAACGACATGCTGGGCAAACATTGTCACCCGCTGTTTCATCCCCACGATATTGGCGAACAGCAATGCCCACTCTGTCAGCACATCCGCAATCAGGAAGAACTGCGCGGTTTTGAGATGCCCTACGACAACGACACCTGGCATGAGTTTATGCTCACGCCGATTGGTGCGACTGTGCCCGGCATCATTCACGTCAGTCACGACATTACCTTGCACCGACAACTGCTCAACAGCGTTCGCCAGAACGAGCAGAAATATCGCAATCTGGTGGAAAACATCAAAGGTGATCTGTTTTTCTATACTCGTGATCTGCAGGGCGAATATCAGTACGTGAGCGCCTCGGTGGAACGCGTGCTGGGTTTCCAGCCAGAACAGTTTTTACTGCTTGCACCCAAAGCGTTCGCTTTGCTGCATCAACCTACCGGCGACAATACCAGTAACAGCGAACTGGAAATCAACGATGCTCATGGCAAACCCCACCAACTGGAAATCAGTGAAAGCACTATTTTTAACGTGCGTGGCGAACCCATTGGCACCGAAGGCATCGCCTACGACGTCAGTCGCCACATTGAAATGGATCGACATCTGCGCGCCATTAATGATCAACTTACCCAATCACAACAACGCCTGGCGCTGCATGTCCAACGCACGCCGTTGGGCGTGATTGAATTCGACACCCAATTTCGCATCACCCAGTGGAATCATGCAGCAGAAAAAATCTTTGGCTATCGGCGCAACGAAGTATTGCTCAAATCTGGCGCAATACTGGTACCTGCGAATGAACAACAAAATATCCAGAATGCCTGGGATGAGCTGATGAGCCAGCAACGCGGCTTTCAGACCACTCGGCACAATCTCGCCAAAGATGGTCACATCATCATTTGCGAGTGGTACAACTCCGTGCTCACCGACGAAAATGATCAAGTCATCGGCGTTGCCTCACTGGTCAACGACATCACCGATCGCGAAATCGCCGAAGCCCGACTCAACTACCAGGCCAACTACGACAGCCTGACCGAATTGCCCAACCGCCAGGCAGCGATGGACAGCATCGACACTGCAATCAACAGCGCCAAACGCAACCAGACCTCCATGGCGATGCTGTTCATCGATCTGGATTTGTTCAAGCACGTCAACGACACACTCGGCCATGCCATCGGCGATGAGATGCTGATCGAAGTCGCCAATCGACTGCGCAAAAGCGTGCGTTCAATAGATACTGTTGCTCGCCTTGGCGGCGACGAATTTCTCATCATCCTGCAAGATCTGCCTGAACTCCGACAAGCCAAAGCCGTGGTGCGTAAAGTGTTATCCAGCCTGCGCCCGACGTTCCACATCGGCGAACTCAAGCTGCACATCGCCGCCAGCATAGGCATCAGCGGCTATCCCGATGACAGCGATAGTCCGCAAACCCTGCTGGCCTATGCCGATACCGCCATGTACAAAGCCAAGGAAAAAGGCCGCAATACCTACGCATTTTTTGATCAGAAAATGAGTGAAAAGGCCAGCCGCCGCCTGCAACTGGAATCACGCCTGCGCCATGCCATTGCCCAAAATGAACTGGAACTGTACTTCCAGCCGCAAATCAGCCTGCAAGATCAACGTATCATCGGTGCCGAAGCACTGCTGCGCTGGCGTGATGACGAACTGGGCCAGATCAGCCCCGACGAATTCATTCCACTGGCCGAAGACACCGGTCTGATCCAGCCCATCGGCCAGTGGGTACTCGATCAGGCCTGCCAGGCCGCCACCAAATGGCAAGACCTGTATCCGCACCCCATTCGCGTTTCAGTGAATTTTTCACCACGTCAGCTGCATGACGAAAACTGCCTCATGCATCTTGAACAAGCCCTGCACCACAGCCGCCTGCCTGGCCACCTGCTGGAAATGGAAATCACCGAGCGACTGTTGCTGGAAAACATCCAGGGCACGCTCAACCTGCTGTTCCAGATCAAACAATTGGGCATACGCCTGGCGCTGGACGATTTTGGTACCGGATACTCGTCGCTGGGCTACCTCAAACGCTTCCCCTTCGACGCGCTGAAAATCGACAAAGCCTTCGTGCTGGATGTGTTGCAGAACAAGGACGATGCCGCCCTGTGCCAGGCCATCATCGCCATGGCCAAAATCCTCGGCCTGGAAGTGGTGGCCGAAGGCACCGAAACCCTCAACCACGTCAGTTTCCTGAAGCAAAGCGGCGCCGACACCGCCCAAGGCTACGTCCTGGCGCGACCTATGCCGTTGAACCGTTTCCTCAGCTATATCACCCAATACAAACCAGACAAAAGCTTCTAGCCCTGCGCCGAATCACCCTGGTCAGCGTCAATCGCCCACAAATTGAACACTTGATAATATTAGAGATTAGCTATATTCTATGCACATTAGCAAACTCTAATATTCACTAATGGCCCCCGTCCATCAGTGAATTTAGCTTACACATGAGGCACATACCAATGCACAACCAACTGATTTTTGGACTATTTCTCTTGATTGGCCTGGGTTCGGCGCAAGCTGCCGAAAATGGCGCGCTGCTTAGCCACAAGGCGCAATACCAGCTACACACCAAAGAACAGCTGTTGGATGGCGTGGTAGAGGCCGTCAATCGGGCGACCATTTCCTCTGAAGTTTCCGGCCGCGTCACCGCCATCAAGGTGGATGTGGATGATTTCGTGGAAAAAAATCAAATCATCGCCTACGTCCGCGACAAGGAATACAAAGCCGGCCTGAGCAAAGCCAATGCCGCGCTGCAATCTGCCCGAGCCGAAGCCAAGGATGCTCGTCTGGATTTCGACCGCAAAAAGGATCTGGCCAACCAGGGACTGATTTCCGTGGCCATGCTGGATCAGGCCCAGGCACGACTGAACGCCGCCGAAGCCAACGTCAACGCTGCTGAAGCCCAGGTCACCGAAGCCAACGAACAAGTCGGCAACACCGCGATCCGCGCGCCCTATTCCGGCATTGTCACCGAGCGTCTCATTGAGGTGGGCGAAATGGCCAGCCCCGGCAAACCCATCATGAGCGGCTTGGCCATGAACAAATTGCGCGTCAATGTACAAGTGCCACAAGCCTTCATCAACGCCGTGCGCCAGCACAAGAAAGCCAGCATCATTTTGCCGGACGGTCGTCGCATTGATGCCGCCAAACTGACCATTTACCCCATTGCCGATGCCGCCCACCACACCTTCCGTGTGCGTCTGGATTTGCCGGAAAACACCGAGCAGATTTTCCCCGGCATGTTGGTGAAAGCCTCGTTCACCGTGGCTGAAGAACAAGCCCTGCTGGTTCCCGCCCAAGCTGCGTTCCACCGCAGCGAAGTCAGCGCAATCTACGTGATTGCCGCCGACGGTAAGATCAGCATGCGCCAGGTGCGCCTGGGCAACCGCAAAAACGATCTCATTGAAATTCTGTCAGGTCTGCGCGCCGGTGAAACCATCGCTCTGGACCCCGTACAAGCAGGCGTGCAGTTAAAGTCTCAGGCCGGAGGTAAGTAATGAGTAACGACAAACTCGGCTTTTCTGGCAGCGTTGCCAAAAAGTTTCTCAAGTCGGAAATCACCCCGCTATTGGCGCTGGTTGGCCTGCTGCTGGGCATTTTCGCCGTATTGGTCACCCCGCGCGAAGAAGAACCGCAAATCGACGTCACCTTCGCCAACGTGTTCATCCCCTTCCCCGGTGCCACCGCCAAGGAAGTGGAAGCACTGGTATCCACACCGGCCGAACAGGTGTTGTCAGAAATTGCCGGCATTGAACACGTTTATTCTGTGTCTCGCCCCGGCATGTCGGTGCTGACTGTGCAGTTCGAAGTCGGCCAGGATCGCACCCGTTCCATCGTCAAGCTGTACAACAATATCCTGTCCAACGAGGACTGGATTTCGCCCAACCTGGGCGTAGGCAAGCCCATCATCAAGCCCATGGGCATTGATGACGTGCCCGTGGTCAGCCTGACATTGTGGACCAAAGACGAAAGCCGTGGCGCGTTTGATTTGCAGAAAGTGGCCCACACCATCGAGTCCGAACTCAAGCGCGTGCCCGGCACCCGTGACATCTACACCATCGGCGGTGCCGATCAGGTAGTGCATGTGCTGCTCGATCCGCAGCGTCTGTCCGGCTACAACATCGACATCCAGCAGATCAAACAAACCCTGCTGGCGGCCAATGCTTCGGAAAATGCCGGCGAAGTGGTACGCGATAATCAGGAAATCACCATCCAGGCAGGCACTTTCCTGTCCGAAGCCAATGAAATCAACAACCTGATCGTCGGCCTGTCCAACGGCGCGCCAGTGTATCTGCGCGACGTGGCTACCGTACGCCACGAAGCCGACCAGCCCGAGCAATACGTCTGGTTTGGCACCGGCCCAGCGGCGGCGGACAAGGCCATTGATGGCCAGGGCATTTACCCCGCCGTCACCGTCGCCATTGCCAAAAAACCCGGCACCAATGCCATTGAAGTGGCCGAACAGGTTATTGAGCGCTTTGACCAGTTACGCGGCATTTTCGTCCCTGAAGGCGTTGAAGTCACTGTAACCCGTAACTACGGCGCCACCGCCAACAACAAGGCGATGACGCTGATCCAAAAGCTGTTCTTCGCCACGGGCGTGGTGGTGTTGCTGGTGTTGTTCACCCTGGGCAAGCGTGAAGCCTTTATCGTCGGCACCGCCATCGTTGTCACCCTGGCGCTGACCCTGTTCGCCTCCTGGGCGTGGGGCTTTACCCTCAACCGCGTATCGTTGTTCGCGCTGATTTTCTCCATCGGTATTCTGGTGGATGACGCCATCGTGGTGGTGGAAAACATTCACCGTCACCTGCAGATGGGTAAAAAGAACCTGGCCGAAGCCATTCCGCTGGCAGTGGACGAAGTGGGTGGTCCCACCATCCTGGCGACCTTCGCAGTGGTTGCGGCCCTGCTGCCCATGGCATTCGTGTCCGGCCTGATGGGGCCGTACATGAGTCCGATTCCGATCAACGCCAGTATCGGCATGGTGATTTCGTTGGCGGTTGCCTTCATCATCACTCCCTGGCTGACGCTGAAAGTGCTGCAAAACCAGCAACATCACGCTGCCGGTGATGCTCAGCATCAGGACGTGAATCCACGCATGCTGGCGCTGTTTGAAAAAGGCGTACGTCCCTTCCTGCGTGGCCGTGAAGGCCGCAGCAATCGCAACAAACTGACCATCGTGGTCATTGCCCTGATCGTGATCTCGGTCAGCTTGGCGGGATTCAAACTGGTGGTGCTCAAAATGCTGCCGTTTGATAACAAGTCCGAGTTCCAGGTCGTGGTCGACATGAACGAAGGCACCTCGCTGGAGCAAACCGCGCTGGTCATCAAGGAACTGGGTGACTACCTGAGCACCGTGCCCGAAGTCACAGATTATCAGGCCTATGTCGGCACCGCAGCGCCGATCAACTTCAACGGTCTGGTGCGCCAGTATTACCTGCGTGATGGCGCCAATGTGGCCGACATCCAGGTCAATCTGCGCGACAAGTCCTTGCGTGAGCGCAAGAGCCACGACATCGCCATGGCGGTGCGCGGCCCGCTGGTTGAGATAGGCAAGAAATATCAGGCCAACGTCAAGGTCATCGAAGTGCCACCCGGTCCACCGGTACAGGCACCGTTGGTTGCAGAGGTCTACGGCATCAACTACGACGGCCAGATTGAAGTCGCCAAATCCATTCGCGAGGTGTTTGAAAACACCGCCGACATCGTTGACGTGGACGACAGCGTCGAATCCCCCAGCGCCAAGTGGGTCATCCAGGTGGACAGACAGAAAGCTGCATTGCTGGGTCTGAACCAGCAAGCCGTCACCGACGCCATCGCAACCGCACTGCGCGGTGCCGATGTCAGCAATCTGCGTACGATTCACACCAAATCGGCAGTGCCGATACGGTTGGAATTCAGCGAAGGTGACAAGGCCGACATTCAGTCACTGCTGGCGCTGAAAGTTCGCTCGCAAACCGGCAAGCTGATTCCGTTGTCGGCAGTCGCCGAAGTGATCGGCAGCCGTCGTGAATACAGCATTCTGCACAAGGATTTGTTACCGGTGGTGTTCGTCACTGGCGATCTGGCCGGCAATCTGGACAGCCCGCTGTACGGCATGTTCGACATCCTTGGCCAGTTGGCCGACACGCCGCTGAAAGCCTTGATGGGCGAAGAGCTGACCCAGTATCTGATCAACCAGCCGGAGAACCCCTACCAGTACTCCATCAAGTGGGATGGCGAATGGCAGGTGACCTACGAAACCTTCCGCGACATGGGTCTGGCCTATTCGGTAGGTCTGATACTGATCTACCTGCTGGTGGTAGCGCAATTCCGCAGCTACGTCGTGCCGCTGATCATCATGGCGCCGATTCCGCTGACAGTGATTGGTGTCATGCCCGGTCATGCACTGCTGGGTGCGCAGTTCACCGCGACCTCGATGATAGGCATGATCGCACTGGCAGGGATTATCGTGCGTAACTCCATTTTGTTGGTGGATTTCATCAACGAGGAAGTTGCGCGTGGCGTCAACTTCCAGGACGCGGTGATTCGCGCCGGTGCCGTGCGCGCCAAGCCCATCACCCTGACCGCACTGGCGGCGATCTTGGGCGCGCTGTTTATCCTCGATGACCCGATCTTCAACGGTCTGGCCATTGCGCTGATCTTCGGCATTCTGGTGTCAACGCTGCTGACACTGGTCATCATTCCGGTGATGTATTACGCGTTCAAATACAAACAACTGGAAAAAGCCTAACCAATCCTGCTCCACCCCCTTCGCCCCCGTTAATCGGGGGCTTTTTTTACCCCAGCGCCAATCCAATGGAGGCTGGACTGTAGTGGTCTAATAAAACCGGACACCATTTTAGGTGGTAAAATTGCCACCCTGAACGAGGTGTTCCATGAAAAAACAGCGTCGAACCTTTACGACAGAATTTAAACATGATGCCGCTGCCTTGGTT
>Ga0224510_10000324_pt1 | contig 38338 bp, 30 predicted proteins | sample SF_May12_sed_USG_FD_170161 | JGI IMG/M metagenome (GOLD analysis project Ga0224510, IMG submission 170161) | Sediment microbial communities from San Francisco Bay, California, United States - SF_May12_sed_USGS_4_1 | ecosystem: Environmental > Aquatic > Marine > Sediment | place: USA: California... | reverse complement strand
GGGCCGCCCGGCCACCACGTGCAGGATCGGGTCCTTGCCCTTGCCGCCGTCGGCGTAGAGCCAGGCGCCCGGGAAGCTGAAGGGCGGGCGCGCACCGGGCTTGAGGTTCAGGTGCTCCTCGTAGAACGAAAGCGTCGCCGGCAGGTCGTCGGTCAGGATGTTGAAGTGGTCCATCCGCTGCACCGGCATTTCAGGCTCCTTTCGCCGCGGCCTGGGTCTGACGCGTCTTGTCGAGCACGGTCATCGCCGTGGTGATGAGCGACGCGACGTCGGCCGCGTTGGCGGGCACGATCACCGTGTTGGACTGCTTGGCGAGCTCGGAGAACGCCGCCACGTACTCCTGCGCCACCTTGAGGTTGGCCGCGTCCATGCCGCCCTTCTCCGACATGGCCTCGCCCACCGCGCGCACCGCCGCCGCGTTGGCCTCGGCGATCACGCGCAGCGCAGTCGCCTCGCCCTGCGCGCGGTTGATGGCCGCCTGCTTCTCGCCCTCGGAGCGCAGCACCGCGGCCTGCTTCTCGCCGTCGGCGACGTTGATCTCCTGCTGGCGCTCGCCCTCGGACTTGGCGATCAGCGCGCGCTTCTCGCGCTCGGCGGTGATCTGCTGCTGCATCGAGCGCAGGATCGCCTCGGGCGGCGTGAGGCTCTTGATCTCGTAGCGCAGCACCTTGATGCCCCAGCTGCGCCCGGCCTCGTCCAGCACGCTGACGATCTGCTTGTTGATCTCCTCGCGCGACTCGAAGGTCTTGTCGAGCTCCATCTTGCCGATCTCGCTCCGCAAGGTGGTCTGCGCGAGCTGCGAGATCGCCGCGATGTAGTTGGACGAGCCGTAAGAGGCGAGGCGCGGGTCGGTGACCTGGAAGTACAGGATGCCGTCCACGCCGAGCTGCGTGTTGTCCTTGGTGATACACACCTGCTCGGGCACGTCGAGCGGCACCTCCTTCAGCGAATGGCGGTAGGCGACGCGGTCGAACACCGGGACGATGAAATTCAGGCCGGGCTCGAGCGCCGCATGAAAGCGGCCGAAGCGCTCGACCACGAACACGCTCTGCTGCGGCACGACGCGCACGCCTTCCAGCACGAAGGCGACCGCGGCGGCGATGAGGAAGACATAGACCGCGTAGCTCGGCTGCCGGGTCAGGATGCCGGTGGCGACCGCGAGCACCGCGGCGACGATCATCTTGGTGAGCATTCCTCTCCTCCTGTGACACGCCGCCCTCAGGCCGGCGGCTTGGCGCTGACCCTGAGCCGGTTGCCCTCGGTGGCGAGCACGTACAGCATCGCGCCCGGCTGCGGCGCGGCGGCGTCCTCCAGCCGCGCGTCCCAGCTCGCGCCGCGGTAGCGCACGCGGGCGAGCCGCGCCCCCTCGTCCACCCAGTGCTCGAAGCTCGCCGGCTGCCCGGCGTCGATGGACGGCATCTGCCGGGCGAGGTTGCGCGCGCGGTAGGCATGGACGAAATACGCGCCGACGAACGCGATCACCGCGGCGGTGATCGCCTGCGCCGGGAAGCCGCCGCCCAGCCAGGCGGCGGCGCCGGCGGCGAACGCCGCGGCGCCGAGGACCAGCAGATAAAACGTCCCGGTGAGCAGCTCGACGATCACCAGCGCGAGGCCGCCGAGCAGCCAGAGGAGGTACGCGTCCATGGCGCGGTAATGTGGCACGCGAAACGCCGGGGTGCAACCGGCCCGCGAGGGTAGAATTTTCCCCATGCCGGAACGCACCGTGAAGAAGGTCTCGGAGGAGCTGATCGAGCTGGCGGCGAGCGGCCACACGGCTGCGCCCTTCAGCGCGCGCTTCCGCAAGCTCGACGCCGAGATGGGCTACCGCGCCATGCGCCGGCTGCACGAGCACCGGCTGACGATCGGCTGGAAGCCGCTCGGCCGCAAGATCGGATTCACCAACCGCACGATCTGGCCGCGTTACGGCGTGCACCAGCCGATCTGGGGCTTCGTCTACGACCAGACCGTGCTGCACGCCAGGGACGGGCGCGCCGAGGTGCCGCTCGAAGGCCTGGCGCAGCCGCGCATCGAGCCGGAGATCTGCTTCGGCCTGCGTGCCCCGCCTCCGCGCTCGCACGACCCGCATGCCATCCTCGCGGCCATCGAATGGGTGGCGCATTCGATCGAGATCGTGCAGTGCTTCCATCCCGACTGGAAGCTGAAGCTGCCCGACTGCACCGCCGCGAACGGGCTGCACGGGCGCCTGGTCCTCGGCCCGCCCACGCCGGTGCACGACATTCCCGACCTCGAGGCGCTGCTGCCCGCGGTGCGCGTGGTGCTGAAGCGCTCGGGGAAGAAGGTCGACGAGGGGGTGGGCGCGAACGTGCTCGACAGCCCGCTCTTCGCGCTCGCCCACCTGGTGGAGCTGCTCGCCATCCAGCCGGACTTCGACCAGCTGCACGCGGGCGAGATCGTCAGCACGGGCACGCTGACCGACGCGCATCCCGTCAAGCCGGGCGAAACCTGGAGCACCGCTTTCGAGGGCCTGCCGCTCGCCGGGCTGACGGTGAAGTTCCGGTGAGGCGGCCGCTGGACGGCGTCACGGTGGTGGCGCTGGAGCAGGTCATCGCCGGCCCGTTCTGCACCCGGCAGCTCGCCGAGCTGGGCGCGCGCGTGATCAAGATCGAGCGCCCCGAGGGCGGCGACCAGTCGCGCTCGATGGACCGCACCGTGCAGGGCCTGTCCTCGCACTTCGTCTGGACCAACCGCTCCAAGGAGAGCCTGGCGCTCGACGTGAAGCACCCGCGCGCCCGCGAGATCCTGGCGAGGCTGCTGGCGCGCGCGGACGTGTTCGTGCAGAACCTCGCTCCGGGGGCGGTCGAGCGGCTCGGCCTGGGCGCAGCCGAGCTGCGTGCGCGCCATCCGCAGCTCATCTGGTGCGGCATCTCCGGCTACGGCACCTCGGGCCCCTACGCCGAGAAGCGCGCCTACGACCTGCTCGTGCAGTGCGAAGCGGGGCTGCTCTCGGTCACCGGCACCCCCGAGGCGCCCGCCAAGGCGGGCATTCCGGTCGCGGACATCGCGGCCGGCATGTACGCGATGTCCTCGATCCTCGCCGCGCTGCTGCGCCGCGAGCGCGACGGCGTGGGCGCGACGCTCGATATCACCATGTTCGAGGCGCTCGGCGAATGGATGGGGTTTCCCGCCTACTTCGCGAACTACGGCGGCAGCCCGCCACCGCGCTCGGGCGCCTACCACGCCACCATCGTCCCGTACGGACCGTTCCGGGCGGGCGACGGCAAGACGGTGTTCCTCAGCATCCAGAACGAGCGCGAATTCGCGCGCTTCTGCGAGCAGGTGCTGGGCCGTGCGGCGCTGGTCGGGGACCCGCGCTTTTCCTCGAGCCCCGCGCGCATGGCCAACCGCGAAGCGATGCACGCGGAGATCGAGGCGGTGTTCGGCACGCTGACGGCGGCGCAGGTGGAGGAGCGGCTGGAGGCGGCCGGCATCGCGAATGCGCGCCTCAACACACTGCAGGAATTCTGGGACCACCCGCAGCTCGCGGCGCGCGACCGCTGGCGCGAGGTGGGCACGTCCGCCGGCGCGGTGCGCGCCGCGCAGCCGCCGTTCAACCTGTCGGAGTTCGAGCCGCGCATGGACGACGTGCCGGCGCTCGGCGCGCACAGCCGCTCGCTGCTCAAGGAGCTGGGCTATGCCGCGGGCGAGATCGACGCCCTCGCTGCGGCCGGGGCGGTCAGGACTTCCTGATCTCGATGCCGGCGGCGCGCGCCAGGTCCTTCTGCACGCGCGCCACGCGCTCCACCTCGCCCTTGGCGGCGAAGCGTTCGTAGAAGCCTTCTTCGCGGAACTCGCGCACCAGATCGCCCCAGGGCAGCAGCCGCTCCTCCCAGCGCTGCAGGCGGCCCTCCGCGGGCTCGGCATCCTCGCGCGCGAGCGCGGTGCACACGCGGATCATGGCCTTCAGCGTCACGGGCTTGGTGACCATGTAGTTGTCCTTGCCCCAGGTGTCGCCGAAGACGTTCTTCGCCGCCTTCAGGAAGTCGCGCAGCGCGCCGTAATACTTGTCCACGTTCCTCGCGCTGCCGCCCGTGACCTGGATCTTGCGCCAGTCGGTGCGGACCCAGCGGTGCAACTCGTTGAACAGCTCCGCCTGCAGGATCCACTTGTCGCGCTGGCTGCGCCCGCCCAGGCGGTTGATGCGGTAGCGCAAGGGGCTGTCGCCCTCGCTGTAGAGCTTGTCCACCAGGCGCGCGGCGAACTTCCGGTCGGGCGCCGCCCAGGACACTTTCTCGTACAGGTCGACCAGGTGGCTCTTGTTGATGCGCGTCGGGGTGGAGTTGATGATGACGAACATCTCGGTGGAGAAGTCCTCGCTGCGGCCGTCGAAGATCATGCAGGGTACGCGGATGGTGGCGGCGTCCGCGGGCCGGTCCTGCAGGTAGAAGTGTAATGCCGCCAGGCGGTGCTGGCCGTCGATGATCAGGAACTTGGCACCGGGCTCGGACAGGTGCCCCATGCCGTCGGCCTGCGACTGGTAGCGCAGCGTCTCGGAGGTGAACAGCAGCACCGTGCCGGGGATCGGCGGCTGCGTGACGGCGGTCTCGTAGAAGTTGCGCAGCTGGCGCACCTTGGCCTGCGACAGGCCGCGCTGGAACGCGTGGTCGGTGCGCTCGATGCGCGAGATGAACTGCGCGATGTCGTCGTCCTTCGCGATGCGCGAGGCGGGGATGACCTCGCCGTCGCCGTAGAAGCGGCTGATGAAGCGCACGCGCTGCAGCAGCTCCTTCGCCGGGTAGCTGACGAAATAGAAAATGCCGTCCTTCTGGCGGATCTGCGTCGCGAGCACGGGTGCTGCCTCCGGGCGGGTCGCCCCAGCTATCGGGTCCGCCGGAATGATACCGAAGGCCGCCGCCCCCCGCAGCGAGAGTCTCGCGGGCCTAGGCCGGGCAGGCCGGCAGCATCAGGGCCTGCAGCACCTCGGCGGAGCGCCGGTTCTGGACGAACGCGGCCACCCCGGAATTCGCCCGGACGGCCTGCGGCAGGAGCGGCAGGGCACGCCGCGCCTCGATCTTGCCCCCCGCGAAGGCGATGGGGCCCACCCATTCGAAGACGACGTAGTCGTGGTGCAGCGTGCGGCCCCGGTTCTCGCCCGCAGCGACGCTCGAGACGAGCTTGTTCTCGTAGCTGGCGAGGTACAGGACCGCGTCGGGCTGCCCTGCCGGGTCGCGCAGCGCTGCGCTGACCTGGGTATCCAGCGTATCCCCCCGTCCGCCCTGCACCCGCAGCGCGATGCTTGCCTGCGGCGGCTGCGCATTGATCCTTGCCACCGCCTGGTCGAAGGAACCCGTGTGCCAGGAGCGGAAATCCTGCCCCTGCAGCAGCACCTGGGGCGTGTAGACGATGCGCGCACGCATCACCTGGGCGAGGCGGCGCTGGCGGTCGGAAAAGCGCTGCTGCGCATACGGGTCCTTCCAGCCGATGTAATCCCAGTAGTTGACGTGCAGGGACAAGGGGACCACGCGATCCGGCGCGTAGCCGCGGGCGCCGAGCCCCTGCAACCAGCGGTCTGCGGGCGGGCAGCTATTGCAGCCCTCGGAGGTATAGAGCTCGACCAGCGCGGCGGTGTGGGGCCCCGACTGGGCGCTGCACTCCCCTGCCTGGGCGGGGGTCAGGGCGGCGAGGAGCAGGGTAACCAGGGCGATCCGCATGCCGCTGGGTCGAAACCGGGGCCCCGGGGCTTACGCCCGGGGCCCGATAATCGGGCGTGGCCCCCAAGCTCTCCGTCCTCGACCAGTCCCCGGTCATCTCCGGCCAGACGCCCGCCCAGGCGATCGCGGCAACGCTGAAGCTCGCCCGCGCGGCGGAAGCCTTAGGCTATCACCGCTACTGGCTTGCAGAGCATCACGCTATCGCTGCGCTGGCGGACCCCTGCCCCGAGGTCCTGCTCGCGCGGCTGGGCGCCGAGACCCGCCGCCTGCGACTCGGCACCGGGGGCGTGCTGCTGCCCTATTACAGCCCCTTCAAGGTGGCGGAGGTGTTCCGCATGCTGGAGGCGCTCTATCCCGGGCGCGTGGACCTGGGGATCGGGCGCGCGCCCGGCGGGGACGCCCGCACCGCGCACGCGGTGGGCGGCGGGCAGATGCCGACGGCGGACGACTTCCCCCAGCGCGTCTGGGAAGTGGTCGGGCACCTGGACGGCACCCTGCCCGAGGATCACCCGCACCGGCACGTGCGCCTGCAGCCGGGAGGCGAAACGGCGCCGGAAGTGTGGCTGCTAGGCTCCTCGGACTACAGCGGTGCCCTCGCCGCGCAGATGGGCCTGCGCTTCGCCTTCGCCCACTTCATCAATCCGCGGGGCGGAGACGCGGTGACGCGCGCCTATCGCGAGCGCTTTCGGCCCTCGTCGCGCGAGGCCACGCCCGCGGCCCTCGTCTGCGTGTTCGTGATCTGCGCCGAGACCGACGCGCAGGCCGAGCGCCTGGCGGCCTCCATCGACCTGCGGCGGCTGCACATGGCGCTCAACCTGGACACGCCCGTGCCGACTCTCGCCGAAGCCGAATCGCATGCTTACACCGAGGAAGAGCGGCGCTACGTGCGCGCGCAGCGCGAGCGCGCCGTGATCGGCGGGCCGCAGCGTTGCCGCGACGCGCTGCTCGCGCTCGCCGAGCGCTACGCGGCCGAGGAGGTGATGGCACTCACCATCACCGGCGACGAAGCCTCGCGGTTGCGCTCGTACGAGCTCCTGGCCGCGGCATTCGGGCTCGCCTAGAAGAGCGCGGCCACGCCGTCGTGCCCGCGCTCGCGCGCGAGGTCCGCGGGCGTCTTGCCCTGCAGGTTTCTCGTGAGCGGCGCGCGCGTGCGCGGCAGCAGCAGCCGCACCACCGCCTCGTGGCCGCCGGCCGCCGCGCCGTGCAGCGCGAGGTTGCCGTCGAGATTCACCTCGTTGGCGTCGGCGCCGCGCTCGAGCAGCAGCCGCACCATGCCGTCGTTGCCGCCGTAGCCTGCCCAGTGCAGCGCCGATTCGCCGTGGTCGTTCAGCGCGCGCACCTCCGCGCCCGCGTCGATCAGCAGCGCGGCGAGCGCCGGGTCCTCGTTCAGCGCGGCGTGGTGCAGCGGCGTCTCGCCGGTGGCCGTGCGCGCGCGCACGCTCGCCCCGGCGTCGAGCAGATGCCGCGCGAGGGCGCGCATGTCCTTCTCCGCCGCGAGGTGCAGCGCCGTCTCGCGCGCCTGGTAGCGGTGCTGCACGTCCACGTTGCCGCCGAGGACGAGGATCGCGGCCACCGGCTCCTTGCCGCCCTGGATCGCCTCGAGCAGGCGCTCGTCGGGCGTCTGCGCCAGCGCCCCGCCCGCGGCGAGCAGCGCCGCGGCCGCGAGCAGCCTCATTTCAGCGCGCCCGCCAGCACCTCCGCGAGGTGCTGCGTGCGGCGTCCGGAAAGGCCCTCGATCTGCTCCCGGCAGGAAAAGCCGTCCGCCACCACCACCGTATCGGGCGCAGCCGCGCGCACGCGCGGCAGCAGCGCGAGCTCGGCGATGCGGCGCGACGCGGCCTCCGTTTCCTGGCGGAAGCCGAAGGAGCCCGCCATGCCACAGCACCCTGTATCCGGCGCGTCCACCTCCATGCCCGCGGCGCGCAGCAGCTTCGCTTCCGCCGCGACCCCCCAGAGCGACTTCTGGTGGCAGTGCCCCTGCATCAGCGCGCGGCCGAAGGCGCGCCGCGGCGCGTAGCCGCGCGCCTCCAGGAACTCGGCGAGAGATCGCGCCTGCGCGCCGAGCGCAGCAGCGCGCGCGTCGTCCGGGAAGAGCTGGTGCAGCTCGTCGCGGAACACCGACAGGCACGCCGGCTCGAGCACGACCAGCGGCACGCCCGGCTCGAGCGAGTCGAGGATGCGCGCGAGCGCCGCTTTCGCCTGGTCCAGCATGCCCGCGTCGTAGTACGGCCGCCCGCAGCACAGGTGCTCGCGCGGCAGCTCCACGCGGCAGCCCGCGTCCGCCAGCACGTGCGCCGCGGCGAGCCCGGTCGCGGGCCGGAAGTAGCCGTTGAAGGTGTCGTCGAACAGGATCACGCGCTCGCCCTCGCCTTGCGGCGCGAACTGGGCGCGCAGGCTCCGGGCGGCCAGCTGCGGGAGCTTTCTCTGCAGCGACAAGCCCGCGACCGGCCGGCCGAGCCCACCGAACAGATTCGCCAGGCCCGCCGCCTTCGACGCGAGCGGCGCCCATTCGCCGATCCTCGCCAGCGCCTGCACGGCCGGCGGCCGGTACTTCTTCTCGTAGTAGTGCGAGAGAAACTCCGCCTTGTAAGCCGCCATGTCGGTGTGCGTCGGGCAGTCCGAGCGGCAGCCCTTGCAGGCGAGGCACCAGTCGAGCGCCTCCTTCACTTCCTCGCTTTGCCAGCCGTCCGTGATCAGCTCGCCCTGCAGCATCTCCCACAGCAGGCGCGCGCGCCCGCGCGTCGAGTAGCGCTCCTCGCCCGTGCCGCGGTAGCTCGGGCACATGGTGCCGCCGGACTTCGCGCGGCACTTGCCCATGCCCACGCAGTGCTCCGCCGCGCGCCCGAAGCCGTCGCCCACCTCGGAGCGAAAGGCAAAGCGGGTCTGCAGCGTGACGGGCTTGTACTGCGGGCCGAGCCGCAGGTTCTCGTCCACCTTGTAGGCGTCCACCAGCTTGCCGGGATTCATGCGGTTGGCCGGATCCCAGAGGCGCTTGAACTCGCGCAGCGCCTGCATCAGCTCCGGCCCGTACATCGCGGGCAGGAACTCGGCGCGCGCCTGCCCGTCGCCGTGCTCGCCGGACAGCGACCCGCCGTACTTCACCACCAGCTCCGCGGCTTGCGCGAGGAACGCGCGCCATTGCGCGAGGCCCGCGGGCGTGCGCAGCTCGAACGTGATGCGCGCGTGGATGCAGCCGTCGCCGAAGTGCCCGTAGAGCGAGGTGCGGTAGCCGTGCCGGTCGACGAGCGCCTGGAACTCGCGCAGGTAGTCCCCGAGCCGCAGCGGATCCACGGCCGCGTCCTCCCAGCCGACCACCGGGTCCGGGCCGGGCGTGCCCTTGAGGTTGAGTGCGGTGGCGGAAGCCCCCGTTTCGCGGATCGCCCACAGCCGCGCCATCTCGAGCGCGTCGGTCACGATGCGCCCCTGCAAGGCGCTCGCCTTGTCGATCGCCTGCTCCGGCGTGTCGCCGCCGAACTCGATCAGCAGCCAGGCCCTGCCCTCGGGCAGCAGGGCGAGGTCGTCTATCCTGAGCTTCCTCTCGCGCAGCCCGCCGATGATCGGTTCGTCCAGCCCCTCGCACGCGATCGGCCCCGCGGCGAGGATCTCGGGCACCGCGTCGCCCGCCGCGTATACGTCGGGGTACCCCTGCACCAGCAGCACGCGGTGGCGCGGGCTCTTCACCAGCTTCGTCTTCGCCTGCAGCGTGATCGCGCAGGTGCCCTCGGAGCCCACCAGCGCGCGCGCCACGTGGAAGCCGTTCTCGGGCAGGAGCTGGTCCAGGTTGTAGCCCGAGACGCGGCGCTTGATCTGCGGAAAGCCCCGGCGGATGAGCTCCGCGTAGCGGTCGGCGAGCACCTTCAGGCCGCGGTAGATCTCGGCCTGGCGGTCGTTGCGCGCCAGGATCCTCTGGAACTCGGCGTCATCGGTCGGCCCGCACCAGAAGCGCGAGCCGTCGTAGGTGAGCACCTCGAGCGCCTCGATGTTCTCCACGGTCTTGCCGGCCATCACCGAGTGCGCGCCGCAGGAGTTGTTGCCGATCATGCCGCCGAGCGTGCAGCGGCTGTGCGTGGCCGGATCCGGCCCGAACGTCAGGCCATGCGCTTCGGCCGCCGCGCGCAGGCTGTCGCACACCACCCCCGGCTCGACCAGCGCGCTGCGCGCTGCGGCGTCGACCGCGAGCACGCGGTCCATGTACTTGGAGAAGTCGAACACCACCGCGACGTTCACGCTCTGGCCGCACATCGAGGTGCCGCCTCCGCGCGGCAGCACCGGCGCCGCCTGCGCCCGGCACACGGCCAGCGCCCGCACCACGTCCTCGGCCGAGCGCGGCAGCACCACGCCGATCGGCACCTGGCGGTAGTTCGACGCTTCGGAAGCGTAGGCGGCGCGCGCCCCGGCGTCGAAGCGCACTTCGCCGGCGACCGCGGCCGCGAGCGCGGCCTGCAATGGCTTCATGCCGCCAGTGTAGCGGGGTCGAGCGCGCCGATCACCGGCGGCAGCGGGCAGTCGAGCGTCGCGGCCACGGCGCGCACCAGCTCCATTTCCGCCAAGCGAAACTGTCCGTCGGCGGCCGCGGCCTCGACGCAGGCCTTCAGCACGCGCGGCTTTTCGAACGGCTGCAGGTGGCGCAGGCGCTCGAGCGCCTCGACGATGCGCGCCGAGGTGAGCTCTGCCACGGCTGCCGGCGCGGGCAGCGCGAGGCCGAGGATCGCCCCGCCCTTCGCGTGCGCGGCCGCGGTGTCGCCCTGCGAGGCGTGCGCGATGAGCGAGAGCACGGCCTGCGCGTCGCCGGCCACGTCGTCCACCTTCCTGAACTTCGTCGGGATCGGCTTGCCGGCGCCCTCGCGCAGATGCTGGCGCAGGAACGTCGCCTGCACGAGCTCCGCGAGCGTCACCTTGCGGTCGGCCTGCACGCGCCGGTTCACCTCGGCGATGAAGGCGTCGCGGCGCTTCTGCGGCAGCTGCCTGAGCGCCGGCAGCGCGAGCTCGATGAGCAGCAGCGCGTCGTGGCGGCGGGCGCCCGGCAGCGCGCCGGACACCAGCTCGAGCACCGCGGCTTGCGCCGCCTCGGGGCTCGCCAGCCGCGCCTTCAGCGCCTGTGGCAGCCGCTCGAGGAGCCGCCGCGCGTGATCGACGTGCTCGCGCCTCGGGCCCTCGGTCGCGGCGGCGGCCACCGCGCCGATTCCCCCCAGCACCTTGACCACGTTGCCCGCGCCGTCCAGCACGGCGACGCGGCCGTCCCGGTAGGTCCCCGCGTGGCGCGTGCGCCGGTAATCCTCACGCATGAAGCGCGGATGCGCTCGCCGGATGCGCTCCTCGAGCGGCGGATGCGTCGGGAACGCCCACCAATGCACCACCGCGGGGGCGAAGAACATGTGCGACAGCTCGGACACGTACGCCGAGCGCAGCGTGGTGCCGGCGCCCAGGTAGCGGATGGAATCGAGCGCCCCGGCGATGCCGTCGGGATTGCGCGTGAACTGCACGCTCGCCGCGTCGGCGAGCAGCTCGCGCTGGCGCGCGATCGCCGCCTTGATGGCCTCGGCCGCGAACGAGCCCGGAAAGCCGATGTAGGCGACCAGCGCGCCGAAGATCGCGCCGAGCACCCCTTCGCCGCGCTCCTCGCGCGCGCTCTTGCGCGCCTGCTCGGCGGCCGCGAACACCATGGCTTCGCCCCACTCGCCGAAGCAGGCGATGCCCGCGAGCAGCGCCACCAGGCGCAAGTTGAGCGCCATGTCGCCGTTCAGGATGTGGCTGAACTCGTGCCCCATGACGCCCTGCAGCTCGTCGCGCGAGAGCTTGTGCACGGCGCCGCGCGTCACGATGATCACCGCCTCGTTCGGCGAGTGCCCGGCGACCAGCGCGTTGATGGCGTCCTCGCGCTCGAGCAGGTACACGGGTGGCACGGCGATGCCCGAAGCGATCGCCATCTCGTCGACCACGTTCAGCACGCGCGCCTCGGCAGGCGCGACGCGGCTGCGATCGAGATAGTGGGCGCCCAGCAGCGCCGCCACGGCCGGCCCGCCCTCGCTGAGCTGCCACATCCGGTGCGCCGTGACCGCGAGCACGATGGCCGCCACGGCGCCGGATACCGCGTAGTGCACGGCGGGCGGCACGCCAAGCAGCGCTTGACCGTAGGTGCTCCACAGCCCGGTCCAGACGAGCGGCGCGCCGCCGGCGAGCGGCAGTGCGCCGAAGAGGGCGAGCAGGGCGTAGAGCAGCGCGGCGGCGACGTTGAAGCTGAGGATGACGAACGCTACCGCGAGCAGATACCACAGCACCAGCCAGCGCGAAGCGCGCCGCGCGGTGTCCTGCTGCGCGAAGAAGTCCACGGTCAGGCCTGCGCGGGCGCCAGCGCGTCGACGAGCGGCGGCAGCGGACAGTCGAGCACCGCGCCCACCAGCCGCAGCAGCTCCGCCTCGCCCAGGCGGATCGTGCCGTCGGCGGTCGCCGCGGCGAACAGCGACTGCGCCAGCCGCGCCTTGGCGAGCGGCGCGAGGGCGCGCAGCGCCTCGAGCGCGGCCTGCACGCGCTCGAGCGACAGCGCGCCGCGCGGCGCGAGCTCGCCGGCCCCGAGGTCGAGCTGGCGCGCGCCGGCGCGAAACGCCCCGGCCGCATCGTTGCCGCTCGCGTGCGCGATGAGCGAGAGCAGCGTGAAGGCCTCCGCGCGGCGCTCGCCGAGCGCGGCGCGCCCGGCCCCGCCGCGCGCGGCCGGCGCGAGCTGCGAGCGCAGCAGCGCCTGCACCACGAACTCGTGCAGCGACACGCGCCGGTCGGCGCGGATCGCCGCCTCGACCGCCGCCAGGAGCTGCGCGCGCGCCGGCGCGTCGAGGCGCTTGAGCGCCGGCAGCGCGAGGTCGATCACCGGCAGGTGCAGCGCGTGCCCGAGCCCGACGGGCGGCTGCGGCCCGAGCAGCGCCAGCACGGCGGCGCGCGCGCCTTCGGCATGCGCGAGCGACTCGCGCAGGTCCCGCGGCAGCGAATCGACCAGCCGCCGCGCATAATCGACCTTCTCGCCGTCCACGCCGCCGACCAGCGCGGCGCTCGCCTGCGGCGTCCGGCGCCAGGCATGCAGGGAGTCGTCGGCGCGCTGGTTGCGCGTGGCGAGCACCGCGGCGGCGAGCAGTCCTTCGGCCGCGCGGTGGCGCTGCGCGTCGCCTTCTGCGGGCCGCGCGGCCGGCGCACGCCCGGCGCGATAGCGCGCCTGGACGAAGCCGGGATGCACGCGGCGGATGCGCTCGTCGATCGGCGGATGCGTCGCGAACAGGGACGCAAGGCCCTCCTTCACGCTCTCGCCGAAGTACATGTGGCTCATGTCCTCGGCGTAGCGATTGGCGATCAGCGTGCCGCGCGCCGAGGCGCGGATCTGGTCGAGCGCCCCGGCGATGCCCTCCGGGTTGCGCGTGTACTGCACGCTGGATGCATCGGCGAGGAATTCGCGCTGGCGCGCCACTGCCGACTTGATGAGCCGCGCGAAGAAAAGTCCCAGGTAGCCGATGACGAACAAGGCGATTCCCGCGGCCACCACCACGGCGGCGCCCTCGCGCCGCCCGCCGGCGCGGCCGGCGCTGCGCATGGCGAACTCGCCGATCGCGCCGATGAACACGATGCCCGCCAGCACGCCGAGCATGCGCAGATTCAATCGCATGTCGCCGTGCAGGATGTGGCTGAACTCGTGGCCGATCACGCCCTGCAGCTCGTCGCGGTTGAGCGTCTCGAGCGTGCCGCGGGTAACCGCCACGACCGCGTTGGACACCTCGGTCCCGGCGGCGAAGGCGTTGATGCCCCCCTCGCCCGCCATGACGAACACCTTCGGCACGCGCGCGCCGGCGGCGATCGCCATCTCCTCGACCACGTTGAGCAGGCGCCGCTCGAGCGGGTCGCGGGTCTCGGGCGAGACCTCCTGCGCGCCCGCCATGCGCGCCACGGCCTCCCCGCCGCCGCCGAGGCGCAGGGTGCGGATCACCGTGACGGCGAGGATGGCCGCGAGCGTGCCGAGCGCGCCGCCCCACCACAGCCCCGGCGGCACGTCGGCCAGCGCCACGGGCTCGTGCCGCTCGCCAGCGATCGAGTAGAGGTATGCGCCCGCGAGGACGGCGGTGACCGCCGCGACCACCGCCGCGACGGCCAGGGCATACAGCAGCACCAGCACGCGCGTGTTGCGGCGCGCGAGCTCCTGGTGCTGAAAGAAATCCAAGGCGCCCCTAGAACTTCACCTTCGGCGCCTGCCGCTCCTCCTTGGACTCGGTGGCCTCGAGCAGCATCGCCTCCTTGAAGGCGAACAGGCCGGCGACCACGTTGTCCGGAAACGATTCGCGCCGCGTGTTGTAGGACATCACGGCATCGTTGTAGCCCTGGCGCGCGAAGGCCACCTTGTTCTCCGTGCTGGTCAGCTCTTCCTGCACCTGCAGGACGTTCTGGTTGGCCTTGAGGTCGGGATAGGCCTCGAACACGGCGAGCAGCCGGCCGAGCGCCCCGCCGAGCACGCCCTCGGCCTGCGCCAACCCCGCCATGGCGGACGGCTCTCCCGGGGCCGCCGCGGCGCGCTGCGCCGCGTTCACCGCCGCGCCGCGCGCCGCGATCACCGCCTCGAGCGTCTGGCGCTCGTGCGCCAGATAGCCCTTGGCCGCCTCGACCAGGTTGGGAATCAGGTCATAGCGGCGCTTCAGCTGCACGTCGATCTGCGCGAACGCGTTCTTGAAGCGGTTGCGCAGCGTGACCAGCCCGTTGTAGATCGAGATGATCCAGGCGGCGAGCGCCACGACGAGCCCGAGGACGATCCAGGCACCGATGCTCATTGCGCGTTTCTCCTTGGCGGTCCGAAGGCTCGGCTACTATAGCGCATGCGTCGTTTGCCGGCCCCCGGGCCGTGGACATGCCGATACGCCGACGTGAATTCCTTGGCGCGCTCGCAGGCATGGCGCTGAGCGGCGCCGGCGCGGCCGCCGGCGCCGCCATGCACGCGCGGCGCATTCCCGCGAGCGGCGAGGCGCTGCCGGTGATCGGCCTGGGCACGTGGCAGACCTTCGACGTCGGCGCGGACGCCGGCGCGCGCCCCGCTCTGCAGGAGGTGCTGAAGGTCCTGTTCGCCGCGGGCGCGCGCGTCGTCGATTCCTCCCCCATGTACGGCACGAGCGAGGCCGTGGTCGGTGATCTGTGCGCGGCCCTGAAGATCTGCGAGCCGCTCTTCATGGCAACCAAGGTGTGGACGCAGGGGCGCGACGAGGGCATCCGCCAGATGCAGCGCTCGATCGAGCGCATGCGCGCCGGGCGCATGGACCTCATGCAGGTGCACAACCTCGTGGACGTAGAAACGCACACGAAGACGCTGCTCGCGTGGAAGGCGGAGCAGCGCGTGCGCTACGTCGGCATCACGCACTACACGGCCTCGGCGCACGCCGAGGTCGAGCGCTGGCTGCGCACGAAGCAGTACGACTTCGTGCAGATCAACTATTCGCTCGAGGAGCCGCACGCGGCCGAGCGGCTGCTGCCGCTCGCGGCGCAGCTCGGCGTCGCGGTGATGGTGAACCGCCCGTTCGCGACCGGAGGCATGTTCGCGCGCGTGCGCGGCAAGCCGCTGCCCGCCTGGGCCGCCGAGCTTGGCATCGCCAGCTGGGCGCAGTACTTCCTCAAGTGGATCGTGTCGCACCCGGCCGTCACCTGCGTCATCCCGGCCACCGGCAAGCCGGCGCACATGCAGGACAACGTCGCCGCGGGCTTCGGCCCAATGCCCGACGAGGCCGGTCGGCGGCGCATGGCGCAGCACTACGACGCGCTCTAATCGTACCCCGGCGGCGGCGTGAAGGCGAAGTAGTCGCGCTCGACGAGCCGCGCCACCGCGATCGTGCGGTAGTCGCCGTACTGCGGCCCCACGATCTGCACGCCGACCGGGAGCTTGCCGCCGGCGAGCTCGATCGGCGCCACGGTCGAGGGCAGGAAACACATGCCGGAGTAGCCCGCCCAGAACATCTGCGTGGTGGAGGGCTGCGGCCTGCCGTTCACCTCGATCATGCGCTCCCAGCGCTCGCCGCGCTGGTTCTGGGGAAACGCGGGCGTCGCCGCCGGCGGGCAGAGCAGCACGTCCCACTGCTTGAAGAACTCCGCCCACAGCAGGCGCATCTGGTGGCGGCGGTTGGACCAGCCGAGCCACTCCTTGTGGCGCATGACGTTCGCGCGCGCGGCCTGGGCCTCGTAGCTCATGTCCTCCTTCGGCCGCGTCTGGAAGAGCTCCTCCCATAGCGCCACGTGGTGCGGCGACTGTCGCGCCGAGGTCGCCGAGCGCAGCAGCGCGAGGTACACACGGTGCGCCTCCTCGGCTTCAAAGGCGGGACGTGCCTTGTCGGAAACCCTGGCGCCCTTCTTCGCCAGCGCGTGCGCCAGGCGCTCGATCGCGCCGGAGACGCTCGAGTCCACTTCGGCAGTCGGGTGCGAGGGCATCACCGCCACGCGCAGCTTGCGGAAAGAAGGGATCCCCGGCTTGTCCAGCGCGAGCTTCCAGCCCGCGCCGTCGACGGCGTCGGGTCCGGCGATGATGTCCATGGCGAGCTTGAGGTCGTCCGCGCACCTCGCCAGCGGCCCGATCGCCGCGATGTCGCCGGGGTGCGCCGATCCGGGCAGCGCGTGGCCGCGCGAGGAGCAGATGCCCCAGGTCGGCTTGTGGCCGTAGACGCCGCAGTAGTGTGCCGGGTTGCGGATCGAGGCGCCGATGTCGCTGCCCAGCTCGAGGCCCGTCAGGCCCGCGGCGAGCGCCGCCGCCGAGCCGCCGGAGGAGCCGCCCGGCGTGCGCAGCAGGTCCCACGGATTGTTGGTGGTGCCATAGATCGGGTTGAAGCTCTGCCAGTCGGCAAGCAGCACCGGCACGTTGGTCTTGCCGAAGACGATGGCGCCCGCCCGCCTCAGGCGCTCGACCGCGAGCGCGTCCTTCCTCGCGAAGTTGTCCTTGTGCTCCGGCATCCCCCAGGTGGTGGGCCAGCCCGCGACATCGAAGGATTCCTTCACCGTCATCGGCAGCCCGTGCAGCGGCCCGCGCTTGCCGCGGAAGCGATCCGCGGCGCGCGCGGCCTTCCGGTCTGCGTCGAGGTTCATGACGCAGATGGCGTTCAGCGCCCGGTTGTGCTGGCGCACGCGCGCGGCGTACAGGTCGAACAGCTCGAGCGCGCTGATCTTCTTCGCGCGCAGGGCGGCAACGAGCTTGGTAGCGGACCAGAAGGCGGTGTTCATGGCAGTTGTCCTGCGAGGTGGCGGCCGGCGATCCAGCCGAAGGTCATGGCGGGGCCGAGCGTGATGCCGGGCCCGGGATAGTTGCCGCCCATGATGGAGAGCGCGTCGTTGCCCGCCGCGTACAGGCCGGGGATCGGGCGCTTGTGCGCATCGAGCACCTGGGCGTGGCCGTTGGTGGCGATGCCCGCGTAGGTGCCGAGGTCGCCGATCTCCACGCGCACCGCGTAGAAGGGCGGCTGCGCGAGCGGCGCGACGCAAGGGTTGGGCTCGATGTCCGGGTCGCCGTAGAAACGGTTGTAGGCGTTCTCGCCTTTGCGAAAAACAGGGTCAGATCCCATTTTCGCGTGCGCGTTGTATGCCTCGACCGTGCCCTCGAGCGCAACGTGGATGCCCGCGCGCACCGCCAGCTCGCCGACCGTTTCGCCACGCAGCAGATAGCCGGACTTCAAGTGCGGCGCGATCGGCAGCGGCCGCGGCTTCACGAACCCGAGGCCGTAGGCGCGCAGCGCGCGATGGTCGGTCACGAGCCACGCGTGCGTCTCGCCCGTCGTCAGGAGCGCCTGCACGAAGTCGTGGTACGAGTTGCCCTCGTTCACGAAGCGCGTGCCGTGCCGCGTCACGGCGAGGACGCCGGGCTTGGCGCGGTCGATGAAGTGCGGGAACAGGCCGTAGGCCCCGCCGCCGCGCGGCACGCGCGACACCGGCACCCAGGCCGCGGCGTTGGGCAGCGATTCGTCCAGCAGGGCGCCCGCCGCCTCGGCGATCTTCAGCCCGTCGCCGGTGTTGCCCGGCGGCGCCGGCGAATAATGCTCGCGGTGGCGGAACAGCCGCGCCTGGCGCGCGCCGTCGCGCGGGAATCCGCCGCAAGCGAGCACTACGCCCTTTCTCGCCATGACTCGGACCGCGCTGCCGCCGGATTCGAGGATCGCGCCGGTCACGCGGCCCTCTTCGCGGACGAGCTCCTTCACCGACGTCGAGGCTTCCAGGCGCACGCCCGCGTCGAGCGCCGACTTGAGGAGCCGTCCGGCGAGCGCGTTGCCGTTGGTGAGCCGCACGCCGCGCCCGTGAAACAGCGTCGCCGCGCCGTGGCCGAGCAGGCGCCGCGCGACGAACGCGGCCGAGGCGAGCGACTTCGACCAGCGCATGAAGTGCACCAGCTCCGCGCCCGAGCCGATCATGATGCCGAACACCGTGAGCTCCGGGAGCGGCGGGCGCAGCATGCTCAGCATGCGCCCCAGCTCGCGCCCGTCGAAGGCGCGCGCCACGATCGAGCGCCCGCCCGGCCGCCCGCCGGGCGCGTCGGGGTGGTAGTCGGAGAAGGTCGCCGAAGGATCGAACTTCACCGCCGTCTCGCGCGTGAAGAACTCGATCATGCGCGGGCCCGCGGTGAGGAAGGCGTTGACGCGCTCGGGGTCGAATTTCTCGCCCGCCTCATGCAGCAGATAGGTGCTCGCGTCCTCGATCGAGTCTGCGACGCCGATCTCCTTCTGCATCGGGTGGTTCGGGATCCACAGCCAGCCGCCCGAGAGCGCGGTGGTGCCGCCGAACCAGGGCTCTTTTTCCGCGACCAGCACGTCGAGCCCGGCCTCGCGCGCAGTCACCGCGGCGGCGAGCCCGCCCGCACCCGAGCCCGCCACCAGCACGTCGCATGCGAAACCCATGCCCCATCTTAACTGGGGGCCGGCGTTAGAATCTCCCACGTTTCGCGCCGAGGAGGAGCCCCATGCTGCAGGAACGCATTCCCGACCTTGCCAAGTTCGTGGAGCCCGACCGGGTCCGCAAGGAGGTCTACACCGACCCGCAGGTCTTCGATCTCGAAATGCAACGCATTCACGAGACGGTGTGGATCTACTGCGGGCACGAGAGCCAGGTGCCCAAGCCCGGCGACTATTACACGGTGCAGATCGGCCGCCAGCCGATGATCCTGGTGCGCGGCAAGGACAAGAAGGTGCACGTGCTCTACAACCGCTGCCCGCACCGCGGCAACATGCTCTGCGGCGACAGGAGCGGCAACACCGGCGAGTTCTTCCGCTGCTCCTACCACGCCTGGACCTTCCATCCCGACGGCAGGCTGCGCAGCATCCCGATGATGGAGTCGGGCTACCAGGGCACGCGCATCGGCAAGGACAGCGCCGAGCTCTGCGTGAAGCGCGCGGCGCGCGTCGAGAGCTATCGCGGCTTCGTCTTCGCCAGCCTGGCGGCGGACGGCCCGTCGCTCAAGGAGTTCCTCGGGCCCGCCATCGTCGCCTTCGACGACATGTGCGACCGCGCCCCCGAGGGCGAGGTCGAGGTGGTGCCGAACTGCTTCCGCGTCATCCAGCACTCCAACTGGAAGATCTTCCTCGAGAACCAGCTCGACGCGCTGCACCCCTCGGTCACACACCAGTCCACCGGCCGCGCGGCGCACGAGGTGGAAAAGCAATTGGCGAAGAAGACGAAGAAGGGCGAGGTACCGCTCTCGTACCACATGCTGTCGGCCTTCGCGACCGTGACCATCGACAAGTGGGACAACTTCCAGACCATCAACTATCCCTACGGCCACTGCATCCTCACCGGCTACATGGGCCTCAGGCCGCAGGACCCGGACACGCTCGCCTACGACAAGATCATGATCAAGGCGTACGGCAAGAAGCGCTTCGAGGAGATCATCGGCGTCAACATCCACCACGTGCTGCTCTACCCGGGCCTGTCGGTGCAGTCGCCGCTGCAGCAGCTGCGCGCGGTGCGCCCGCTCGGCGTGGACAGGACGCTCACCGAGATCTGGCACTTCCGCCTCAAGGGCGCGCCGGAGCCGATCTACCGCAGGTCGCTGGCCTATTACAACCTCGTCAACTCGCCCTCCACGATGATCAACGCGGACGACCTGGAGAACTTCTGGAAGTGCCACCAGGGCCTGTCCTCGGACGGCGGCGACTGGGTGAGCTTTGCGCGCCATCACGGCCACGACATCGAGAAGAACGGCGTGGTGGAGTCGGCGCCCAACCAGGGCACGTCGGAAGCGCCGATGCGCAACCAGATGAAGGCCTGGGCGCGGTTCATGGGAGGAGCGCGGTGAGCAGGCTCCAAGTGCAGCACGACGTCGAGCAGTTCCTCTACCGGCAGGCGGAGCTGCTCGACTCCAAGCAGTGGCAGGCGTGGATCGACCTTTTCACGCCCGACGGCGTGTACTGGATGCCGCCCGAGCCCTCGCACAAGACCTGGGAAGGGATGCCCGCGATCTTCGCCGAGGACAAGAACCTGATGACCGTGCGCATGGGTCGCGTGCAACACCCCGACGCCTGGTCGCAGCGGCCGCTGTGGGGCACCAACCACATCGTTTCCAACGTGGTGATCGACAAGGTGGCGAAGAACGGCGACGTGACGGCGCGCTCGCGCTTTCACATGATGGAGCTGCGGCGCGACGACGTGCGCCATTTCGCCGGCCAGTACACCCACCAGCTGAAGAAGGCCAAGGGCGGCTACAGGATCAAGCTGCAGCGCGTGGACATGACCAACGCGCAGGCCGCCTACGACTACGTCATCCAGGTCTGGGTTTAGCTCACCCGGGCGTCGCCCAGCCCCACTGCGCAATCGCTCGGTGGCTGGCAACGATGCCCGCGACCGGCTCGTCCGAGACGATCTCTAGCATGGAGGTCCGCGAGTAGCCGATCTTGCGCAGCGTCGCGCCGAAACCGGCGAAGTCGCAGCTGCCCTCCCCGACCGGGTCGTGGCGCCAGGCCTTCCGTCCCGTGTCGGACAGGTGAACGATGCCCAGCCGCGCTTTCACCTTGCGCAGCCCCTTGGCCGTGTCCTCGCCGATGAAGTGTGCGTTGGCGATGTCGTAGCAGATGCCCACCAGCGGGCTGTCGATGCGCTCGGCGAAGCGGATCAGCTGGTCGGCGCGCGGGTACACGCCCATGGGGATGTTCTCCAGCAGCAGGTGCACGCCGGCGCGCTCCGCTGCGCGCAGAACGCGCCCGAAGGCTTCGGCAAACCAGCCCTCCAGGTCCGCCCTCGCCGGCGCGATCAGGGGATTGACGCGTCCCGTCACCATGACGACCGCGGCTGCGCCGATGGTCTCGGCGATGGCGACCAGGCGCTCGAACAGGCGCACCGAATAGTCGCGCATCTCCGGGGACGCGCTGGCCAGGTTCTGGTCCAGGCTCGGCAGGTTGATCGTCTCGACCGTGAGCCCGGCAGCGCGCAGGAAGCGCGCGAAGGCGAGCGCTTCGGCGCGCTTCATGTACGGGTCGAAGTGCGGGCGCTGCGCCATCACCTCGAAGCACCGGTACCCCTCCCGCGCGAGCGTCTCCAGCGCCTTGCGCGCGGAGGTCTTCCACATGAACGACATGGTGTTGGCGCCCACCTTCATGGGCACCGGCTTGCGCTGGTCCGCCATTTCCCCTCCCTGGAAGATGGCTGCGGCGCGACCTACAGCCCCAGCCGCTTCTTGAACCCCTTGATCTTTGCCGAGAAGCGGTGGCGCTTGAGCTCGCGCGAATGCGACTCGGCGCCCGTCATGTAGTTGAGCATCAGCACGCGCCGCTCGCCGACGTACTTGTGGTGTCCGTGCCAGCCGTTGGGCGTCACCTCGAAGATCACCAGGGTGCCGGCGGTCGAGGGAATCTCCGCCACCGTGCTCTCCAGGTCGTCCGGCGAGCGCAGCATCCTCAGGTTGCCGGTCTTGTGCGGCCAGTCCTCGTTGAGGTAGAGGAGCAGGCTCACCACCTTGTCGTCCGAGTCCTTGTGGATTCGCCCGTCCTTCTCGCGCGAGCGGCCGCGCAGCGTGATCATCGTCGGCCGGCCCTGGAGATCCAGCCCGAACTTCTCCTCCACCACCTTGCGGAACTCCTCGCCGCCGATCTCCTCCACCAGCTTCTTCATGGCAGGGCCGAGCGGCAGGATGTCCACGGGATAGACGCCACCGTCGCCGATCGGCGGGAAGTCGCGCGAGATGTCCTTGATGGCGCCCGGCTTGAGCATGCCGCTCACCACCACGAAGGGAAACGGATCGCGCACGATGGGCTGCGCGCGCAGCCTGTCCAGGTCGAGAAGTTCGGTGCTCATGGGTTCGCCAGCCGTTTGAAACCGCGATGCTCGAAAAGTTTCTCCATTTTACCCACTACCGCATCCACGGTGATGAGGCGCAGCGCCCGCTCGTCGTGCACCCGCTGTCGCCAGCCCATCCGCTCGCGGCCGAGGATGGTCGCCGCGGCCTCGTCGAACACGTCCACCGTCCATTGCGGCTCGAGGTAGGGGCCGGTCTTCTTCGACGGCGCCACTGCGTACAGGCCGACCACGGGCTTGTTCATCGCCTGCGCGATGTGCAAGGGGCCCGTGTCGGGCGCGAGCAAGGCGTCCACCTGCCCGAGGAGCGCCGCCAGCTGCCGCAGGCTGGTCTGCCCGACGAGATCGAGCACCGCCGGCACGAGGCCTTCGCGCAGCTCGGCGGCGAGCCGTCGCTCGCCCTCGCCGGGGCCGCCGATCAGCACGACCGTCAGCGGCCAGCGCGCGGCGACGCGGTTGAGCGCCTCGCGGTAGCGCTCGACGGGCCAGTTGCGCTCGGCCTTGCTCGCCGCCAGCACCACGGCAAGCTTGATGCCGCGCGCGTTCGTCACCTGTGCGCGCGCCCAATCGTGCTCCTCGGGCTTGAGCGGCAGGCCCCATTCCAGGACATGCTCGCGCGCGCCGACGTAGGTGGCGAAGCGCAGGAAGCTGTCGATCAGGTGCTCGGGCTCCGCGGGCACGAACTCGTCGACGAACCAGCGCTGCAAGTCGCGCGAGTGCAGCGCGCCGAAGCCGATCTTGCGCCCGGCGCGCGTCGCCGACATGACGAGGTTGGCGCGCATGCTGGCCTGCGGCGCGAGCAGCCAGTCGAAGGAGTATGCCCGCAGCTGGCGCCACAGGCGCCAGTAGGAAAGCGGCCCGCGCGGCTTGTCGATGACGATCAGCTCGACGCCGGAGACGCCCTCGACGATGGCGTGGAACGGCCGCGCCACGATCCAGTAGAGCTTCGCGCGCGGGAAGGCCTTTTGCAGCGTGCGCAGCAGCGGCAGCGTCATCACCACGTCGCCGAGCGCGGACATGCGCAGCACGGCGATGCTGGTGGGAGCTGCGTCCTGCGCCATGGGGCGCGATTATCCCCCAGCGCCGGGGCGCAGGGTCGGCCGCGAGTCGATCTTCCAGAGCGAGGCCAGCTGCGCGCGCGCCGCCGCGTCGCCGAGCACAGGCCCGGCGAGCTCGAGGAACTTGGCGTCGAGCTGCGCGTCCGAGAGCGGCGCGTCCGGGTCGCCGATGCGCGTGGGTTGCAGGAACTCCTCGCGCCGCCCGTCGCGCGCTTCGATCGCCACGCGCGCGGCCCGCTGCGCGGGGAAGGCGGCGTCGAGCTGCGGGTCCACCGCCACGTCGATGTGGTGCATCAGCTCGCGCGTCGCCGGGTCCGAGAGGCGCGCCGGCGCGAAGGCGGCGAAGCGCACGCTGCCGTGCGTGAGCGCGGTGGCCACCACGTACTTGAGCGAGAAGCGGCCCTCGGCCGCCGTGCGCGGCTCTTCGTAGCCGGCGACGTCCAGCGCCGCCTTGTAGGTGCCGACGTGCACGCGGGCGATGTCCTGCGCCTTGAGGCCCATCTTCGCCTGCAGCGCGAGCGCGCCGTCGATGGCGGCGAAGGTGTGGCCGCAGCAGGTGTGATTCTTGAACGTCATGCGCGTGATGTGAAAGTCCTTCCCGAGCGTCGCCACCGCCTTGTCCCAGTCGGGCCCGTCGCTCATCGCGCGCCCGTAGCCCGCCTCGCCGTCGATCACGTCGAGCGAGCCGATCACCCCTTCGCGCGCGGCGAGCGCCGCGGTAAGCCCGGCTTCCGCCGCGCGACCCGCGTGCAGGGGCTTGGACATCGAGTCCTGGCGAAAGGACTGCTGCAAGCCCGCGGAGAACGTGGTCACGGTCGCGAGCGCGTGCGCGAAGCGCTTCGCATCGAGGCCAAGGAGCTCCGCGGCCGCCGCGCAAGAGCCGAAGCAACCGATCGTGCCGGTGTTGTGCCAGTACCTGTAGTGCGCGCGGCCCATCGCCGCGCCGATGCGCGTCGCGATCTCGTAGCCGACCACCACGGCGCGCAGGAACGCCTCGCCCGAGGCGCCGAGCGACTGCGCGAGCGCGAGCGCCGCGGGAATGGTCGGCGCGCCCGGGTGGTAGATGCCGTCGCGGAAGATGTCGTCCACCTCGGTGGTGTGGGCGGCCGCGCCGTTGATCAGGCCCGCCGCGCGCACCGCGGCGCGGCGCCCGAGCGCGAGACGCGCCTCGCCGCGGTCGAGCTCCTCGGCGAGCGCCCTCTCCAGCAGCGTCGCGGGCGCCTCGACGGCGCCCGAGATCATCGCCGCGTGCAGGTCGATCACCGCGCGCCTGGCATGGTGGACGACCTCGGACGCAAGCGGCTGCGCGCGGAACGCGACGGCCCAGTCGGCGAAGCGCTCCAGGACGGTGGCCATCGGGGCGGTCAGTTGAACGGCCACGGCAGGTCCACGTAGGCCTGCAGCAGCCCGCGCGGGAAATCGAGGCTCAGCGCATGCCCGAGCAAGAGGACGCAGGCGAGCATCGCGACCGTGTAGGCGACGGTCACCGGCCAGCTGCGGCCCGCGCGCTTGCGCACGAAAACGAGGAAGAACAGCGCGACCGCCAGCAGGTAGCCCAGCAGCGCGGCGAGCGCGAACAGCGCGGCGAACCAGGCAACGCTCGTCCAGGGGTCGGCAACCGTCGGGTCGCCGACGTGCGCGCCGGTGACCTCCTGGTCCTGGTTGGCGGGGTGATCGACGCGGCGCCCCGTAACCGCCCACAGCACGTAGCCGCCGGCGGCGAGCGACGCCGCGCCGACCGCCACCGGAAACACCGCCGCCAGGAACGAGTGCCGCAATCCGTCCACGATGGCGAAGGCGAACAGCGTCGCGGCGCCGGCAGCGAACAGGATCTGCGGCCCGCGCCGCCGCGCGCCCGGGTGCGGCGCGCTCGCGGCCTCGGCGCCGCCGCGCACCACGCCCTCCTCGCCGACGCGCGAGCGAGAGCCGAGGAACACCGAGACCGCCGTGATGGCGAGGATGATGAGCACGCCGGGGCGGGCGAGAAACCCCCACGAGTAGAACTGCACCGCCTGGTAGAGATAGGTCTCCGCCTGCGGCGCGAGCACGAAGCCGATCAGCACCGCCGGCCGCGGCCAGCCGAAGCGGCGCAGCAGGATGCCGACCAGGCCGACACCGAGCAGCAGCACCAGGTCCGAGAGGTCGCGACGCGCCTGGAATGCGGCGAAGGTGATCACCACCATCATGAAAGGCGCGATCAGCGTGAACGGGATGAGCGTCAGCCGCGCGATCGGGCCGGCGAGCAGCAGGCACAGGCCCGCGCCGATCACGTTGGCGAGCGCGAGCGACCACACCACCGTGTAGGAGAGCGACAGGTTCTCGCCCACCATGCTCGGTCCCGGCTCGATGCCGAGCAGCACCAGGCCCGCCAGGAAGATCGCCATGCTGCCCGATCCCGGCACGCCGAACAGGAGCGTCGGCATGAGCGCGCCGCCCTGGCAGGCATTGTTCGCCGACTCCGGGGCCACCACGCCGCGGATGTCGCCGCTGCCGAACTTCGACTTGTCGCGCGAGGTCTGCACCACGTGCCCGTAGGCGATCCAGTCGACCACGCTGCCGCCCAGGCCCGGGATCGCGCCGACCAGCGCGCCGAGCCCGGAGCAGCGCAGGACGATGAACCAGTGGCGCACCGTGTCGCAAAAGCCCTGCATCCAGCCCGCGCCGAGCTTGCTGGCCTTGGCGATCGGCCGGTTCAGGCGCAGCAGGTCGACGATCTCCGGAAAGGCAAACAGGCCCAGCGCGACTACCACCAGCGGCAGGCCGTCGCGCAGGTAGTCGATGCCCAGGTGCATGCGCTCCACGCCGGTGGCCGGCGCGGGGCCGATCGTGCCGAGCACCAGGCCGATGCCGCAGGCGGCCAGGCCCTTGGCGAGGCTCGCGCCCGCGAGCACGCCGACCATCGACATGCCGAACACCGCGAGCATGAACATCTCGGCGGAGCTGAAGGCGAGGATCACGGGCCGCGCGACCAGCACCGCCACGCTGAGCAGCAGCGCACCGAACACGCCGCCCAGCAGCGAGGCCGAGAAGGCGGCGCCGAGCGCGCGCGCGGCATGCCCTTGCTGCGCGAGCGGGAAGCCGTCGACCACCGTCGCCTGGCTCGCGCTCGAGCCCGGGATGCCCATCAGCACCGAGGTGAAGGTGTCCGAGGTGTTGATCACCGCGATCAGGCCCACGAGCATCGCGAGCGCCGACACCTCGTTCATGCCGTACAGGAAGGGCAGCAGCAGCGACAGCCCGGCGATGCCGCCCAGGCCGGGCAGGATGCCGATCGCCATGCCGATCACCACGCCCACCGCCAGGAACATCAGGTGCTGGGCGGCAAACAGATTGCCGAGCGCGGTGAGCAGCGTGTCGAGCATGGGCTGGGACGGCGCCGCGGGCGCCGTCGCCGTCCTATTCGAACTTCACCCCGTAGTTCTGCACGAGGTGCTCGCGCACCCAGTAGCGCGAGGCCGGAGACACCTGGGTGGCCACGCGGTAGAGCGTCTCGGCGTCCTTGCCGGTCGCCTGCGGGTACTCGCCGAGGATCTTCTCCTTCGTGGCCGCGAACTGCGGGTCGCTCTGCATCTTTCCGAACGCCTGGGAGTAGGCCGCGACGATGTCCTTCGGCGTTCCCTTGGGCAACACGACGATCTTCTGCGCACCGAAGCCCGCCGTGATGAAGGCCATCAGCGTGTCCCACTCCAGGCCGGACTGCTTGCCGCCCGCGGCGCCGATGACCTCGCCGACGTGCGGCAGGTCGGGGAAGGTCGGGTCGCGCGCCAGCTTGCCGCTGGCATCGAGCACGCCCCAGCTGAACAGCGGCACGGCCTTGCCGGCCTTGACCAGGGGCACGACGCTCGCGAGGTAGGCCGACGAGGTCTGGTAGTCGATGTTCGACTCGCCGCGCTCGAAGGCGAGGCGTGCGCCGCCGCGCGCCTTCATGCCGAAGACGTACTGCACGGGCAGGTCGAGCTGGCGGAAGGCGAGCATCGGCACGAGGCTGAGCGAGGTCGCGCCTTCGCTGCCGTAGATGAGCTTGGCTTTCCTCAGCGCGGCGATGTCCGCGGCGGACTTGACGCCGAGATTCGCGTTCACGAACACGACGCCGCCGGTCGGCGAGGCCAGCACCGGCGTCCAGTCCTTGTACTCGTAGCGCACGCGCGTGTCGCCGAGCAGGTACGGGAACTGGGTCGAGCCCGAGGTGCCGAGGATGGTGAGGCCGTCGGGCTTCGCCCGCTCCGCGAACTCGTTCGCGCCGCGCGTCGAGCCGCCGCCCGGGACGTTCTTCACCACGACCGTCGGGTTGCCGGGCAGGTACTTGGTCATGAACGGCGCATAGAAGCGCGCCCACACGTCCGAGCCGCCGGCGACCGGGAACGGAATGACGAAATCGATGGTCTTGCCGCGGAAGTCGGCCGCGTGCGCGGCGAGCGGCAGGGACGCAGCGAGCGCGCCCGCCACGGCAGCCTTGATCAATCTGCGCCGGCTCGTGTGCATGATGGTCCTCATGTGCTCCTCCTTGTTGGACAGGTCGTTCTAAGTCGAGTGTAGCGCGGCGCTTGCGCCCGCAATGCGCCCGAACACCGCGCCGTTGGTCAACCCCGTGCCGCCGGGGTAGTTGAAGTAGAAGATGCCGCCGACCAGCTCGCCCGCCGCGTACAGGCCCGGGATCGGCGCGCCGTCGGTCGAGATCACCTGCGCCTCGGTGTTGATGCGCAAGCCCCCGAAGGTGAACGTGATGCCGCAGGTCACCGCGTAGGCCTCGAACGGCGGCGTATCGAGGGTGTTCGCCCAGTTCGACTTCGGGATCGCGAGGCCTCGCGTGCAACGCCCGTCCTTGACGTTCGGGTTGAACGGGATGTCCTGGCGCACCGCGGCGTTGTAGGCCTTCAGCTCCTCGAGCGCGGTCTTCCCGTCGGTGTCCTCCAGCTTCGCGCACAGCTCTTCCAGCGTGTTCGCCGTCACCTTGGTGACCTGGCGGATCTTGTACTCGTCGCGCAGCTGCGCCTTCACCTTGGCGTCGAAGATCTGCCAGGCGAACTGCCCCGGCTGGCCGAGGATCACGCGCCCGTACTTGGCGTAGGTGTAATTGCGGAAGTCCGCGCCCTCGTCGACGAACCGCTTGCCGAGCGCGTTGACGTACACGCCCCAGGGATAGGAGTGCTTCTGGAACTGGTCGCCCACGGCGAGGTCGCCGAACTCGGGGGCGTTGCGCTCCCAGGCCACCGCGTGGCAGCCGGACCAGTTGCCCACGGGCGCGGCGCCGACGTCGAGCGCCATGCGGATCACGTCGCCGGTGTTGAAGCGCGTGCCGCGCACCTTGGCGAGCTCCCAGCCGGGCCCGAGGTAGCGTGCGCGCCACTCGGGATTGGCCTGGAATCCGCCCGCGGCGAGCACCACGCTCGGCGCGCGCACTTCCACGGTCTTGCCGTCCTTCTTCACGCGCACGCCCTGCACGCCCTCGTCGTCGGCGATGAGGCCCACCGCGCGCGCCGAGTACCAGAGGTCGATGCCGTTCTTCTTCGCCGCGTTGGTGAGCGACTCCACCAGCCCGGGCCCGCCCCCCACGGCTTCCACCGTAAGCCCGCCCCAGAACTTGAACCTGCCGCCGATGTTGAACGCCTGCCGCCCCCAGGCGGCGGTGAAGCGCACGCCCTTGGCGCGCATCCAGGCCACCGTGTCGAGGCTGCGCTTCACCAGGATCTCGGTGAGGTCCGGGTCGCAGCGGTACTCGGTGACGCGCGCCATGTCGTCGAGGAACTGGTCCTCGGTGTAGGTGCCGAAATCGGTGCGCGCGATCTCCTCGGCCGTCAGGTCGGGAATCGCGCGCTTCAGGTCGTCCACGCCCGCGTAGGCGACGCGCATCAGCCCCGCCGTGAAGCGCGAGTTGCCGCCCGACTCGTCCTCGCCCGAGCGCTCGAGCACCAGCACCTTCTGGACCTTCTCGCGCGCGGCGAGCGCCGCGCAGAACGCGGCGTTGCCCGCGCCGACCACGATGACATCGTAAACGTCTGCCACGGCCTCTCCCGATTCTTCAGTCGTAAATTAGCGTATACAGCATGTGCCGATGAGGAGTGACTCGACGCGCGACGTGATCGTGCTGGGCGCCGGCGCCGGCGGCTTCGCCGCCGCCTGCTCCGCGGCCGCGCGCGGACTTCGCGTGCTGCTGCTGGAGAAGACGCCCTGGGTCGGCGGCACCGCGGCGATCTCGGGCGGCATGGTCTGGATTCCCGCCAACACGAAGATGGCGGGCGCCGGCCTCACCGACAGCGAGGCCGCGGCGCGCGCCTATCTCGGCGCCACGCTGTCGGCGGGCGCGCGGCCGGCGCTGGTCGAGGCATTCCTGCGCGAGGGTCCCGCCGCGATCGACTGGCTCGAGGCGCGCACCGCGCTGCGCCTGAAACCCGTGGTGCGCTATCCCGACTACTACCCTTCGCTTCCCGGCGCGACGCCGGGCGGGCGCGTGCTGGAGCCCGTCGGCTACGACGCGCGCGCGCTCGGGGCGGACCTCGCCCTGCTGCGCCCGCCGCTCCCGGAGTTCACGCTGTTCGGCGGCATGATGGTGGACCGGGCCGACCTGCCGCACTTGCGCGCGGTGACGCGCTCGCCGCGTTCGATGGCGCGCGTCGCGCGGCTGCTCGTGCGCCACGCGCGCGAGCGGCTCGCCGCGCCGCGCGGCACGAGCCTCGTGCTCGGCAACGCGCTCGTCGCGCGGCTGCTGCGCTCGGCGCGCGACCTGGGCGTCGAGATCCGCACGCGCGCCGAAGTCGCCCGGCTGCAGCGCGACGAGCGCGGCGTCTCGGGCGTGGAATTGCGCGACGGCGCGCGCATCGCGGCGCGCCGCGGCGTGGTGCTCGCGGCCGGCGGCTTCTCGCACGACGCGCAGCGCCGCGCGCGCTGGCTGCCGCAGGGCGCGGACCCGGCATCGCCAGTCTGCGAGGGCGACGCGGGCGACGGCCTGCGCCTGGGCGAATCCGCCGGCGGCCGCGTGGCGGAAGGCAACCTGCACAACGCCTACTGGGCGCCGATGTCGAAGTTCCGGCGCGCCGACGGCTCGGCCGCCGTGTTTCCGCACACGGTGGCCGACCGCGGCAAGCCCGGCATCATCGCCGTGAATGCGCGCGGGGAGCGCTTCACGAGCGAAGCCGTGTCCTACCACGAGTTCGCGCTGGCGATGTTCCGCGCCGGGGCGATCCCGGCGTTCCTGCTCTGCGACCGGCGCAGCCTCTGGCAGTACGGACTGGGCGCCGTGCGGCCCTTCACGCTCCGGCCCGGACGCTTCCTGTCGCAGGGGTACCTCGCGTCGGGCAGGGCGCTGGCCGATCTCGCGGGCAGCCTCGGCGTCGAGCGCGAGGGGCTCGAGCGCACGGTCGCGCAATACAACGCCGACGCCGTGCGCGGCGTCGATACGCGGTTCAACCTCGGCGGCGACGTCTACCAGCGCTATCTCGGCGACGCCGCCCACGGGCCGAATCCCTGCATGCGCCCGATCGAGCAACCGCCGTTCTATGCCGTGCGCCTGCATCCGAGCGACCTCGGCACCGCGGCGGGCCTCGTGACCGACGCCGACGCGCGCGTGCTCGACCGCGACGGCCGGCCGATTGCCGGCCTGTACGCCTGCGGCAACGACATGAACTCGATCATGGGCGGCGCCTATCCGGGGCCGGGCATCACGCTCGGGCCGGCGCTCGTGTTCGGCTGGCTCGCGGCGCGCTCCCTGGCCGGCAGCGCCGCCTAGCGTTCGCCGAGAGTCAGACCATTCCGCCATTGGGCTGGACGATCTGGCCGTGCACCCAGGAGGCCCGGTCGGAGGCGAGGAACGCCACCACCTCGGCCACTTCCTCCGGCGTGCCGATGCGGTTGAACGGGCTCAGGGTCGCCGAGCGCTGCTTGGCCTCCTCGGTCTTGCCGGCGCGAAACAGGTCGGTGTCCACCGGACCCGGCGCTACCGCGTTGACGCGCACCTTGCGCGGCGCGATTTCCTTGGCCATCGAGCGCAGCATGACTTCGACCGCGGCTTTCGTGCCCGCATAGGGCCCGAAGCCGGGCACTGCGTGGCGCACCATCGAGGTCGTGATGGCGATGATCGAGCCGCCGTCGGCGACGCGCTGCCCCGCCTCGCGCAGCACGTTGAAGGCGCCTACGAGGTTCACTTCCACCAGCTTCCTGAAGTTCGCGACGTCGTACTGCGCGATCGGGCCCGGCGGCACGCCGATGCCGGCAGCGACGACGACGCAGTCGACCTTGCGTCCGTGCCGCTTCTCGGCCTCGTCGAACGCGCGCTTCACGTCCTCGGCCTTCTGGATATCGGCTTGCTTGCTGGACGTGGACACGACCTCGAAATCGCCGTCCAGCGCCTGGACGCACGCGGCGCCGATGCCGCGCGAGCCGCCGAATACCAATGCCAGTTTCTTCGTCATGTCATGCCACCCAGGGTTTGCCGAAAGCGGGTTCCTTGTAAGGCGTCGGCGGCAGCTCCCAGGTGCCGGTGGACGGCGGGCGCACTTCCGCGTCGACGTGCACGTCGAGCACGCAGGGGCGCTTGTTCCTGATCGCCTGCTGCAGGGCGCCCGCGAGGTCCTCGCTCTTCGTGATGGTGAGGCCATCGGCGCCGCAGGCGCGCGCCCAGGCGGCAAAGTCCGGGTTGTACGGTTTCCTGTCCTTCTCGAAGTACGTGCCCAGCTGCCGGTTGCCGAACATGCCGACCTGGATGTCGCGGATCGCCGCCCAGCTGAAGTTGTTCCACACCAGCCAGATGCACGGCAGGCCGTACTCGACCGCCGTGGCCACGACGTACGGCGTCATGGAGAAGCCGCCGTCGCCGCACACCGAGATGCACGGCCGCTCGGGCGCCGCGAGCTGCGCGCCCATCACGCTGCACACGCCGAAGCCCATCGAGGAGTAGCCCCAGCTGTTCAGCATCGACTGCGCGCGCCTCGGGCGCCAGAACTGCATGAACCAGTTGTGGTGCACGCCCGAGTCGCAAGTGAGGATCGCATCGTCGGGCAGGACCTTCTGCAGCGCGTCCACCACGTACTCGGGCCGCAGCGGCGAGGTGCGCTTGCCGAAGTTGGGCCGCACGAACGCCTCCCACTCCCTGTTCCAGGCGTCCACCTCGGCGCGCCACTCGGAGAGCTGCTTCTTCAGCGGCGGCGCGCCGCGCTGCTCGCGCAGCCCGAGCGCCGCGAGCAGTTGCGCGGCGAACACCTTGGCGTCGGCGATGATGCCCAGCGTCGGCGGATAGTTGCGGCCGAGCTCCTGCGGGTCGAGGTCGACGTGCACGAGCCTGGTCTTGGGGAAATTCCACGAGTAGCCCGGATGCCAGCTCGAGGAGGAGCGGTCGTCGAACCGCGTGCCGATCGTGAGGACGAGGTCCGCGTGGCGCCCGGCCTGGTTCGCCGGATAGGCGCCGTTCCTGCCGATGAAGCCGAGCGTGAGCGGGTCGTCCGCGGGCACGCAGCCCATGCCGTTCGGCGAGGTGATGACCGGGATGCCGTAGGACTGCTGCAGTTGTGTGATCTCGGGCCCCGCTTCCGAGAGCGTCGCGCCGTGGCCGATGAACATCACGGGGCGCACCGCGTCCGCCAGCATGTCCACCACCCTGGCGATGTCGGCGTCCGACGCGCCGGGGCGGTGCTGCCCCATCACGTGCGACGCCACCGGCAGCTCGACGTCGTCCTCTTCCTGGTACACGTTGTACGGCACGTCGATGTTCACCGGCCCGGGGCGCCCGGTCACCATGGTGTCGAAGCCCTGGCGTAGCGCGAGCGGCAGCATGTCCACGCGCGTGGGCTGGAAGGCGCGCTTCACCACCGGGCGCACCACCGACGGGAAGTCGGCCTGGTTGTGCTTGTAGATTTCCTGGAACGGCGCGCGGTTCATCTGCGAGGTGGGCACGTTCGAGGTGATGGCGAGGAAAGCCGAGGAGTCCGAAAGCGCCGTGGCGAGCGACATCACGAGGTTCGCCGAGCCCGGGCCCGTGGAGGTGAGCGTCGCCACCGGCTGGTGCCTCACGCGGAAGTAGCCGTCGGCCATGTGCCCCGCGCACTGCTCGTGGCGCGGAGAGACGAGCTTCAGCTTGTCGCGCACCGCGTACAGCGGGTCGAGGATCCCCACGTTGCCGTGCCCGCAGATGCCGAACAGGTACGGCACCTTCTGCTTGATCAGGTACTCGGCGATCAGCTCGCCGCCTTTCATCCTGGCCATGGCGATGCTCCTACGCGTTCAACGTGAAGGTGACGATGCGCTCTTCGGTCATCTCGTGCACAGCATAGCGCGGGCCCTCGCGCCCGAAGCCGCTCTCTTTCGAGCCGCCGTAGGGCATCAGGTCGACGCGCGAGCTGGACGTCTCGTTCACGTGCACGCCGCCCACCTCGAGCCGGCGCGCGGCCTTGAAGGCGTCTTCCAGCCGGTTGGTGAACATGCCGGTGGCGAGCCCGTAGGGCGTGGCGTTCACACGCGCGATCGCCTCGTCGAGCGTGTCGAACGGCACGATGCACACCAGCGGCCCGAACACCTCCTGGCAGCCCACCTTCATCGTGTCGTCGATGCCGCTGAGCAGCGCGGGCGGAATCGAGGCGCCCTTGCGCGGCCCGCCCGCGAGCCGCTGCGCGCCTTTCGCCACCGCCTCCTCGATCCAGTTGTCGACGCGGATCGCCTCCTTCTCGCTGATCAGCGGCCCGACGAAGGTCTCGGGGTCGCGCGGGTCCCCGTGCTTGAGCGCGCGCACCTTGTGCGCGAGCTGGCGCTCGACCTCGCCGGCGAGCGAGCGGTGCGCGAGCAGCAGCTGCACCGAGGTGCACACCTGCCCCGCCTTGCGGTAGCCCGCGTTCACCACCTTGGGCAACGCCGCTTCGAGGTTCGCGTCGTCGGCGAGGATCGTGAACGCGATCGAGCCGAGCTCCATCTGCGTGCGCCGCAGGCCCGCGCGCGCCTGGATGCTGCGGCCCACCTCGGTGCTGCCGGTGAAGGCGAAAAAACGCACGCGCTCGTCCGCGATCAGCCACGCGGCGACCTGCGCGCTGCCGGGAATCACCGAAAGGAAGCCCGCCGGCAGTCCCGCCTCGAGCAGCACCTCGGCCAGCTTGAAGGCGGTGAGCGGCGTGGCCGACGAGGGCTTCAGGATCACGGCGTTGCCCGCGGCGAAGGCGGGCGCGATCTTGTGCGCCACGGTGTTGAGCGGCGAATTGAACGGCGTGATCGCCAGCACCACGCCGAGCGGCACGCGCAGCGTGAAGCCCAGGCGCCCGGCCTGCTGCGGCGCGCCGGCGAGCGGAATGACCTCGCCCGCGAGGCGCCGCGCCTCCTCGGCGGAGAGCTTGAGCGTCTGCACGCAGCGGCGCACCTCGCCCTGCGCATCCGCGGCGGTGAAGCCCGCCTCCATCTGCATGATGCGCACGAACTCTTCGGCCTTCGGCTCGAGCAGCGCCGCGGCGCGCTCGAGGATCGCGCCGCGCTCGTAGGGCCCGGGCGCGCCGCGCCGGAACGCGGCGTGCGCGGCGTCCACCGCGCGCTTCGCCTGCGCCGCGTCGGGCGTGGCGACCTCGGCGCCGGGCGCGAGCCGGTACTTGTCCATCACGACGAGCGGCGCGCCCTTGCCGGCCGCCCATTGCCCGTCGAGGAGCAGCGCCTGCGGAGTCATAGCCATAGGATCTTCTTCCTGTAGTCGAGGTCCTTGAGGAGGGGCGCGGCCGGCCCCTGGTGGAACACGGCGCCGCGCTCGAGCGCGAACACGCGGTCGGCGAGCGCGAGCACGAGGTCGAGGTTGTGCTCGACGATGACGATCGAGGTCTGGCCGCGCAAGGCGTCGAACACGGCGAACAGCTCCTGCACGATCGCAGGCGCAAGGCCCTCGAAGGGCTCGTCGAGCAGCAGCAGCTTCACGTTGCCCGAGAGCGCGCGCGCCACGGCGGCCATCTGCTGCTCGCCGCCGGACAGGTAGTCGGCGGCGACGTGCATGCGCTCCTTCAGCCGCGGGAAGTACTCGAAGATTCTCTGCTCGCTCCACGCGACCCCGTGGCGCCCGTCGGTCGCGCGCGCGAGGCGGCCGAGCGCGAGGTTGTCGGCCACCGTCATGCCGGCGAACAGCCCCCGGCCCTGCGGCACGTAGCCGATGCCGCGGCGCGCGATCTCGTGCGCCGCGAGGCCGGCGATGCCGCGGCCCTCGAACTCGATCGTCCCCGAGGAGGCGGGCACGAGGCCCGCGAGCGTCTTCAGCAGCGTCGACTTCCCGGCGCCGTTGCGGCCGAGCAGCGCCACGATCTCGCCCTCGCGCACGTCGAGGCTCGCGTCGCACAGGATGTGGCTCTTGCCGTAGAAGGTGTTCACGCGCTCGAAGCCGAGCAGCGGCGCGCCCGCGGCTTGCGCGCTGCGGTGCGTGACGGGCGGCGTGCCGGTCCCGGTATAGACCTCCTGCACGCGCCGGTCGGCGCGCACCGCCTCGGGCGTGCCGCTCATCAGCACCTCGCCCTGGTTCATCACGGTGACGGTCTGCGAGAGGCCGAGCACGCGGTCGATGTCGTGCTCGACGATCAGCACGGGCAGCGCCGCGCCCACGCTCTTCACCAGCGCGCTCACGCGCTCGCGCTCGGCGGCCGCCAGGCCGGCGAGCGGCTCGTCGAGCAGCAGCACGCCCGGCTTCGAGCCGAGCGCGATGCCGAGATCGAGCAGGCGCTGCCCGCCATAGGAGAGCTCCCCGCCCTGGATTTCCTCGATGCCTTCCAGCCCCAGGAACCTCGCGAGTTCCTGCGTCTCGGCATGGATGTCGGCGTAGCTGTCGATGTCGCGCCAGGCGTTGAAGCGCGCCGCATGCTTCGCCTGCACCGAGAGGCGCAGGTTCTCGTAGATCGTGAGGCCCTTGAACAGATTCGTGATCTGGAACGAGCGCGCGAGGCCCTCGCGGCAGATGCGGTGCGCGGGCAGCCCGTGGATCTCGAGGCCGTGCAGCGCGACCGCGCCCGCATCGGGCGGATACAGGCCCGAGGCGAGGTTGAACAGCGTGGTCTTGCCCGCGCCGTTCGGGCCGATCAACGCGTGGATCTCGCCCGCGCGCACCGTCAGGCTCGCCTCGGCCACCGCGCGGATGCCGCCGAAGTGCTTCTGCACGCTGCGTAGCTCGAGCACCGTGCCGGCCTGCTGCGCGGGGCGCAGGAAAGCGGGCAGCGGCAGGCCCTCGTACACCTTGCGCCGGCTCATCGCCGCGGACTCGGGCGGCGGCGGGCGCAGGCGCCGGCGGATCTTCGCCCAGATGCCCGCGAGCCCCTCGGGCGAAAAGAGCACGAACCCGACGAAAACCAGGCCGAACCAGAGCAGCCAGTTCCCCGTCCAGATGGAAAACAGCTCGCGGAAGGAGACGTAGAACAGCACGCCGAGCGCGGGGCCGAGCACGTGGTGCATGCCGCCGATCACCACCATGGCCAGCAGCTCGCCCGAGAACGGTACCGACACCGACTCGGCGGACACGAGATAGTTGAGGAAGCCCTGCAGCGCGCCCCCGAGGCCCGTGACCACCGCCGAGAGCACGAACACCGCGAGCCGGTAGCGGTCCACCGCATAACCCTGGAAGGTGGCGCGCTGCTGGTTCTCGCGGATCGCGACCAGCACGTGGCCGAACGGCGAGCGCAGCACGCGCACCAGCGCGAAGAGCACGCCGAAGGCGACGAGCGCGACGAACGCGTAGTAGACGCGGCTGTCGTCGAGCGGCACCGCCGGGATGCCGCCGCGCGACAGGCCGCCCAGCCCGTCCTCGCCCCCGGTGAGCTCGGTCCAGCGGAAGGCGACCGTGTAGGTGAGCGCGGACAGCGCGAGCGTCAGCAGCGCGAAGTACACGCCGCGCCGGCGCAGGACGAGCGCGCCCACCGTGAGCGAAAGCAGCGCGACGAAGGCCACCGAGAAAGCGAGCGGCAGTGCGATCTGCCCGGGAAACCAGTGCTTCTGCGAGATCGCGGCGGCGTAGGCGCCGATGCCGAACCAGGTGCTGTGGCCGAAGGAGGTGAGGCCCGTGAAGCCCACCAGCATGTTCAGGCCGAGCGCCGCGATGGCGAGCGTCACGATCTGCGTCGCGGTATTCACCGCGAGGCCCATCGCGTGCAGGACGAAGGGCAGCGCGACGAGCACGCCTGCGCCGATGACGAGGGTCCGCGCGCGGTTCATTCGAACTTCTCGATGCGCTCGCCGAGCAGCCCGCGCGGGCGGAACATCAGCACGAGGAACATGAGGAGGTACATCGAGGCCTCGCTCGCCGCCGGCACGAAGTGCGTGGTGATGCCGCGCACCACGCCCACCAGCAGCGCCGCGAGCACCACGCCCCAGAAGCTGCCGAGGCCGCCGATCACCACGACGACGAACGCGACGGTGAGAATCTCCGCGCCCATCGCCGGATGCACGATGACGATCGGGGCGAACAACGCCCCGCCGAGCGCCGCCATGCCCACGCCGAGCATGACGATGGTCGTCATGTAGGGCTGCAGGCGGATGCCGAGCGCCGCCACCATGTCGGGACGCTGGATGCCCGCGCGCACCACGCGGCCGAAGGCGGTCTTGTTGAGCAGCAGCCAGATGCCCGCGAGCACCGTCGCCACCACCGCGAGGAGAAACAGGCGGTACTTCGAGAACAGGAAATCGCCGAGCACGACCGCGCCCTTGAAGGCCTGCGGCATCGACGCGGGCAGCGGCGCCGCGCCCCAGGCGATGCGGATCGCCTGCTCGGCGACGAGCGCGAGTCCGAAAGTGACGAGCAGGCTCAGGATCGGGTCGGCCGTGTAGAAGCGGCGCAGGATGAAGCGCTCGAAGGCGATGCCGAGCAGCGCCACCACCACCGGCGAGAGCGCCACGCCCGCGCCGAAGCCCAGGCGCCGGGCGATCTCGAGCGACACATAGGCGCCGAGCGCGTAGAACGCGCCGTGGGCGAGGTTCACCACCCCGCCCACGCTGAAGATGAGCGACAGGCCGAGCGCGATCAGCAGGTAATACCCGCCGAGGACCAGGCCGTTGACGACCTGCTCGAGGAGAAAGAGCAGCTGCATGGATCAGCCGCGCGGCGGCGGCGAGCACCGTCGCCGCCGCGCGAGGCGCGGGCTTACAGCACGCAGGCGTTCGCCGACTTGGGCGGGTTGATGCTCTCCAGCGGCTGGTCCGGCGCCGGCACCGCCGCGCCGAACTTGAGGAAGTCCCACTTGTCCTTTGCCTGGCCCTTGGGCTTCACGGAGAAGGGATAGGCCTCCTGGATCATCTGGTGGTCCCAGGAACGGAAGTAGCCGTTCCTCTTCTTCAGCAGGTCGAACTGCGCGCCGCTCTCGAAGTACTTGATGAGCTTCTCGGTGTCCACCGACTTGGTTTCGTTCATCGCCTGCGCCATGACCTTCA
>Ga0224510_10000322_pt1 | contig 38578 bp, 28 predicted proteins | sample SF_May12_sed_USG_FD_170161 | JGI IMG/M metagenome (GOLD analysis project Ga0224510, IMG submission 170161) | Sediment microbial communities from San Francisco Bay, California, United States - SF_May12_sed_USGS_4_1 | ecosystem: Environmental > Aquatic > Marine > Sediment | place: USA: California... | reverse complement strand
ACCCACTCGTCTTTACACTGAGATCTTGATCTCTTTACTGCAATAAAACTCCCGAAGCCGAAGCTCCGGTTTCTTGGGGCCCATCTTTTACTTCGCTCACTATTCAGTTTTCAATGATCGCTGCGCCCTGGAGAACCAAGGCCGCCCACTTGTTGGCGGCGAAAAAACAAGATAACCGAAACAATCGAGCCAGTCAAGATGTTTTCTGACATTTTTCAAAGCCGATCGTCATGTTGTCGGGCTCTCGTTTCGGGGGCCAAAATAGCCGAAGCGCCCCCCCTTGTCAACAGCAATAATGCATAAATCTCAAAAAGAACAACTTCCCGGAGATCTCGCTCCGTAACTCTTTGATTTTCTGTGTCGGGCCAAAAAAATACTTTCCCAACACCCACCAAATCTCTCTCCATTTCAAGCTTTCCATCTACATAAAAACATCCGACACAAAAAGAAAAACATCACTCCCCACCAAATCGAGCACTTATTTGCCTACTTATTCTTGCCGCCATACAAGCAGCGCCAAAACCGTTGTCTATATTAACAACCGCAATCCCCGGGGCACAGCTATTGAGCATACCCAGAAGCGCGGCAATACCTCCCAGGCCTGTTCCGTAGCCAACACTTGTTGGCACCGCGATAATGGGCTTATCCACCAGGCCGCCAATTACACTGGGAAGTGCCCCCTCCATCCCGGCAACAACAATCAACATACCGGCCTGGTCAATAAGATCCCGACGCGAAAGCAACCGATGGATACCGGCCACACCGACATCATACAACCTTTCAACCTCATTCCCCAGACAACGCAATGTTACAAAAGCTTCTTCCGCAACAGGAATATCTGAAGTTCCAGCCGCAAGCACCAGAACCAGACCTGCGCCACCGACACCATCCTGCCGTTTATCTTCCAGCGGGGCAGTCAGCATGCGGGCCGCCTCATGGTAGACAATATCTGGTATCTCCAAGCAAACCGCAGCCCCCTTTTCCTGGCTTACCCGAGTGGCCATTACCGCGGGAGAAAACCTGAGAAGTTTTTTTAAAATATCCGCAATCTGACCTGCCGTCTTATTCTCACCGTATACGACTTCCGGCACCCCGGTCCGCAGGTACCGGTGATGATCGAGATGCGCGCCCAACAGCATTTCGGCTGGAAAGTTCTTCAACTCCGCCAAAGCATCGGCAACCGTGCATGCACCACAGCTCACCTTTACAAGGAGCTCCTGCATCTTTTTTTCATCCATCCCGCCAGCCCCTTATCATTATATGGATTAGAATATAAACAAGAAACAACCACACCCTCAACTCACTCTTGCCGGAGGATACAGCATCCGGTACACTACTGTACTCTCATTCAGTTTCCAGCTTATTTCTTTACAACCATACTCTTCCCACAGGAAATCCGATGCCAGCAATGAACCCAGCAAATCCATCAGCCAAATCCTGGCTTCGAATCACGATCACCGCCAGTGAGTCCATCTCCGATCCCATTGCCGACTTTATCTGCGAACAGACAGGCGGGGTCGAGCAGATTCCAGTTACGGCAGCCGGCGCCGCCCAAGAACAGATTATAGGCTACTTGGAAAATAGCCCCCACGCGCAGGAAAAACTAAAAAAAATCACGGAGTACCTCGCTGAATTCGCCTACCTCACTCCCGGAGAAGGAAAAACACGACTCGAAACAGAAATCATCCCCGACGAAGACTGGAACAAGGCATGGAAAGAACGCTTCAAACCCCTGCCGATCACAGCCCATCTTGTCATCAAGCCTACCTGGGAATCATACCAGGCGGCCAACGGCGAAAAAGTAATTGAGATGGATCCCGGGATGGCCTTTGGCACAGGGCACCACGCCAGTACCAAGCTGGCCCTTGAGTTCATTGAGGAACTTTTTCATGGCAACACAACCCCTCCCCAAACCGTTCTCGATGTAGGCACCGGCACAGGCATCCTGGCCATGGCCGCCGCCCTTTTTGGCGCCCAGGAGGTATTGGCCATCGACAATGACCCGGAAGCCGTGGCTGTGGCGGAGGAAAACATCCTGCGCAATGACCTGCTTTCAATAATTAAAGCAAACGGACTCGCCCTGCAAGACATCCCTCAGCAATACGATCTTGTCATTGCCAACATCATCCACGACACGCTCATTGAACTTGCAGCCGGCCTCGCCGCACGGCTGGCCCCAAACGGCAAACTCATCATGGCAGGAATTCTGACCGGACCCCAAACAGAAAATATCCGCGCAGCCTATACCGCTCTTGGCTTGAAACATCAGGAAACCCGTGAAGAAGGGGAATGGAGCGCCCTTCTCTTTGCACGGGCATAACACCCCATGAGCCTTCGCCGCTTTTTCATACACCCGACAGATATCACGGGAAAAACCGCCATACTGACAGGTTCGGAAGCCCACCATCTCCGAACCGTCCTCAGGCTTACCCCCGGCGCCCCCATCACTTTTTTTGACGGAACCGGCACGCGATACCAGGCCCGCATCGAACAAATCCTCAAAGACCGGGTGACGGCTACCATCATCGAGCAAACCCGGGATCTGGAGCCAAAAGTTTGTCTCCACCTGGGACAAGCCTTGCTCAAGGGCCAGAAAATGGACCTCATTCTGCAAAAGGCCACTGAATTGGGTGTGAATGCAATCTGGCCCTTTTCCTCGGAACACGGCATCCACAAACCGCAGAGAGAAACACAGCTGGATCGCTGGCAGCGCATCGTCCTTGAGGCCTGCAAGCAATGCGACCGAGCCAAGCCACCGGAAATCCATGACACCCGTGAAATAACCGACCTCATGGCCCACCCCCCGCCTTGCGACATGAGGCTGATCTTCTGGGAACACGAGACCAGGCAAACGCTGCACGAGGCTCTTGCCGCTCAGGATAAGGATTGCCGATCCGCATTCTTCCTCCTCGGCCCGGAGGGAGGATTCAGCGAAAACGAGGTTGCCTGCGCGCAAAAGGAAGGCTTCACTCCCGTTTCACTGGGGCCACGCATTCTGCGTGCCGAAACGGCAACCCTTACGGCAACGGCCATCCTGCAATTTAGCCTTGGCAACCTCGACCCGATTCAGCCGAAAATTCATGAGGAAATTCCATGCGCGCCGTTGTCCAAAGGGTAAGCCAAGCATCTGTTTGCGTCGACAACCAGATCTGCGGCGCCATCGGGCCTGGGCTTCTCGTTCTTCTCGGCGTCGGCAAAAAGGATTCTGAACAGGACGCCGTGCTCCTGGCCGATAAGATTGCCAATCTACGGATCTTCGAAGACGAACATGGGCTCATGAATCTTTCCCTGCTTGAGGTTCAAGGAGAGATGTTGGTTGTTTCCCAGTTCACCCTGCTCGGCGACTGTCGCAAGGGAAGACGCCCATCCTATTCCACGGCCGCGCCACCGACAGCGGCTGCCCACCTCTACGAACAGTTCATCCGCGAAATCCGCAAAAGAGAGATCACCGTGGCCACCGGCATATTTCAGGCCATGATGGACGTAACCCTGGTAAACAATGGCCCGGTAACCCTGCTGCTTGACACGGAAAAACAATTCTAGCCTTGCCTTCCCGTATCTGATACTGAACCGCGTACTCCCCCACCATGCGCACGACCTGAACAATACCAAACCCAGCCCGCCCACACATTTTCATCCCCCCGCATCATCATTATTTTTTCTAGACCACTCACTTTTCCTTGACTTTCATTTTAAAAAAAAAGGATCATAAAGTATGTGCAGCAGGATGTGATCTTGCGCGCTGCCATGCCTCCGGCGCCTCCTGACTGCAAGCAACAACAGCCTGCACCTGACCCAAAAAAATGACCTCACGGAGAAATACATGAAGATTGACCTTGGCCCTGTCACCCGCATTGAAGGCCATCTCAATGTACGGACCACCGTTGAAAATGGAGTGGTGGTTGATGCCCAATGCATGTCAGAGATGTTCCGGGGGTTTGAAGTGCTTCTTCAAGGAAGGAATCCCCTCGATGCCCAACAGATAACCCAGCGTATTTGCGGGGTTTGCCCCTACGCCCATGCCATCGCCTCCTCCCGTGCCCAGGAAAACGCATACAAACTCCAAGTGCCGGCCAACGGCAGGATACTGCACAACCTTATTGAAGGTGCAAACCACCTCTACGACTACCTTTTACAATTCTATCAGCTCTCGGCCCTCGATTTCGTTGATGTCACGGCCATCCTCCAATACAAAGGCAAAGACGCCGAACTGCTCAAGGTGCGGCAATGGGTTCAGGCGGAACTGAGCAGAGGCAAAGCCTTCCCGGCGGCGCCTTTCCTCCCGAGGCTCTCGGGAAAATATATCGCCAATGCCGATATCAACATAGGGGCGATCAAACACTATCTGGATGCCATGGAAATCCAGAAAAAAGCCAACCAGGCCGCCGCCATCTTCGGGGGGAAATTTCCCCACTCCACCGCCATTTTTCCAGGCGGCTGCACACAGGACGTGCGGATCGATCTTATCGCCGCTTACCAAGCCCTTATCGGTGAAGTCAAAGAGTTTATCACCAGCAAATACATCCCGGATGTGCTCGCGGTTGCCGCTGCCTTTCCGGAATACTGGAAGATCGGGGCCAGCAAGGGTGGATTTCTCTCCCATGGCCTGCTCCCCCTCTCTCCGGCCCCAAACAGCAAACACCTATTCGCAGCGGGAGTGATGTTTGATGGCCAGGTTTCCGCCGTGGATCCGAAACAGATCACCCAAGACATCCTACACTCCAAATATTCTTCCCCAAGCGGACTCAAGATTCAGGATTCCACTCTCACCCCGTCACCCCACAAAGAGGGCGCCTATTCCTGGAGCAAGGCTCCCCGTTATGGCGGCCGCATGCTTGAAGTAGGGCCCGCCGCCAGAGTGCTGATTGACTATCATCAGGGCAACAATCCCGTTCTAAAAGAAATGGTCAACAAGTTTGCAGGAGTTGCCAAGATCTCCCCCAAGGAACTCAATTCCGTACTGGGACGTCACCTGTGCCGCGCTATCCAGGCCTCGATCATCGCCGATTTCCTTCTCGATGAAACAGAACGCCTCGAACATGGCGCTCCGGCCATGGGGAATATCGTCATTCCCCGCTCCGGCGAAGGGATCGGCATGACCGAAGCCTCACGCGGCGCTCTGCTTCACTATATCCGTATCGAAAACTATAAAATCGCCAAGTACGAGTGTGTGGTTCCCACCACCTGGAACGCCTCGCCACGGGATGACAAAGGACAACCTGGAGCCATGGAATCAGCCCTCATCGGCACCCGAGTAGCAAATCCGGAAGAGCAGATCGAATCACTCAGAATAGTCCACTCCTTTGACCCCTGCATCGCCTGCGCGGTTCATTGAGATCCCAGACACCTTGAGGAATGCCCATGATACATAGACGCGACTTTCTGAAACTTGCGGCGGCCTTGAGCGCAGCCTTTGGTATAAACGGCCTGCCCGAACCGGTAATGGCCGCCCTCAAAAAAATCGATCCGGCAGCGGTTCCCAAGATCATTTACCTTCAAGGGCTTTCCTGCACGGGCTGCTCCATCTCTCTTCTCCAAGCGGAAAGCCCATCGCCCCTCAGCCTGATAACCGATTATTCGCAACTCGCCTTCCATGCCGACCTTTCAGCAATTTCCGGAAAAAAAGCCTTTGATCTCGTGGAAAAATTTATTTCCGGGCAGGCAGGTCCCTACTTCCTGGCAGTGGAAGGCGCCATTCCCGAAAAAATGCCCGAAGCCTGCGTTATCGGCAGCAAGACCTTTGCCCAGCTCCTTGAGGAAGCGGCAAAAACCATGAGCGGCGCCATCGCCGTGGGAGCCTGCGCTTGCGATGGTGGAATTCCCGCAGCCGAAGGAAACCTGACCGGCGCCATCGGCGTTAAGGAATTTTATCAAAAGCGAGGGATCAAAAAACTGGTGGTAAACATTCGCGGCTGCTCAGTCCATCCGGATTGGGTCTGGCACACCATCATCCATCTGGTCAAAGTCGGCGTTCCGGAACTGATCAACGACTCCCCCAAGATATTTTACAGTCGCAAGGTCCATGAACTCTGCCCCAGGTATCATGATTTTCAGCAGGAGATTTTCGCAAAGAAACTGGGTGACAAGGGCTGTCTTTTTAAACTTGGCTGCCTCGGCCCAGACACCTACGCCGATTGTCCGACCCGGTGGTGGAATGGAGGAAGAACCTGGTGTATCGACAGCAACGCACCTTGTATCGGATGTGCCTCTCCGCATTTCGCGCGAAAGAAAAACATCCCTTTCTACCGGTTGAGCGAGTCCACAAAGTAATCACTTCTGTTAAGGGAGAGCCGCCATGCTCAGGGAGTCCTTTGCACACCATCCTGTTACCCAACGGGTCATGATAATCGCACAATCCGTGCTTATCCTGACCCTGCTGGCAGGAACCATATCCATCGGCCTGTATGTAAAAAGCAAGATGACCCGGATCTATGTCGACTCCGTCCACACCCTGTTCAACTCTTTCCAGGAGGGGGTCAAGGGCTCGCTTGAACGTGGACAGATGAGAAATTTCCAGACCCTTCTCATCCGACAGAAAGAAATCAAAGGGGTGATTGATGCGTCTCTCTTTGACAGAGAGGGAAAGATAAATCTCTCTTCCTCTGGCAAACCCCAGGAAACGGCCATTCTTCCTGATGAAATCAAAAAAGCGATCGGTGAAAAAAGAATATATGAAGAGATCAATTCGCACGTTGTCCGCATCGTTGCCCCGCAACTGGTGGACCCCGACTGTATCCGCTGTCATCAAACATGGCAGGAAGGAGAAGTCAGCGGCAGCCTATCTCTCACCTTTGATCTCTCCCCCCTGACCGCCGGGGTAAACAGCCTGATGCTCTTCATGGCCATCGGCTGCCTGGTCCTGATCGTTGTCACCGGCGGCAGCATCTATCTGGTGATGCAACGCGCCGTGACCAAGCCCATCACGGATATTATTGACGATCTTACCGCCAGCGCGGCCAGGGTTGCGACTGTTGCCAATCAAGCCGCCAGCGCCAGTCAGTCCCTGGCTGATCACGCCTCGCAGCAGGCAGCCTCACTGCAAGAGACAAGCGCCTCCCTGGAAGAAATTTCTTCCATGACCACCCAAAATGCCGACAATGCCACCGCAGCCAACGAACTCATGGATGAAACAAGCAAGATCATGACTGCCGCCAATCAATCCATGGACCAGCTTTCCTTGGCAATGAGCACCATTGCCTCTGCCAACGAGGAAACCGCCAAGATTATCAAAACCATTGACGAGATCGCTTTTCAGACCAACCTTCTCGCCTTGAATGCGGCCGTGGAAGCGGCGCGAGCCGGCGAAGCAGGGGCCGGCTTCGCGGTTGTGGCGGACGAAGTACGGAATCTGGCCATGCGCGCGGCCCAGGCGGCAAAAAACACGGCCCAGCTTCTGGAAGGCACCCACGACAAGGTTGAAAACGGCGTAAAACTGGTGCAGCTCACTGATAATTCATTCAAACAGGCGGCGGAACAAAGCAGAAAAACGGCCAGCCTCCTCCGGGAGATAACCACCGCTTCCAGGGAGCAGTCAACGGGCATCGTCCAGGTTTCCTCGGCCGTGCATGAGCTTGACGAGGTGACCCAGCATAACGCCGTGGATGCAGACAAAGATTCACAGATCGCCGAAGACATGGAACATCAGTCACAACGTCTCTCCAGCTTCGTGCAAAAACTGGTGGAACTGGTGAAAGGAAAGGCCTAACAGCCCCCTCTTCAATAAGGCAACAGGCTATTCCTTCACCAACAGATTTGGATGCTGCTGGTTTTTCCGCCACAAGGCGAGCAGACGCGTCCGCAACTCCGCATCGTCGATGGCGGCGATCATCCCCTCAAAGCTCTTCTGCTCCTCCGGATCAACAGGTTGCGGGGATGCGGCTTGCCTTGGGGGATTTGCAACCACCTTTTCCTCCCCAAGAGCGGCGTCTATCTGGAAACGGATATCGCTTATTTTCTCAGGCCCCCGCACATTCGCATTGATATGTTCCAGCAAGGTCTGCTTTTGCAGATGCAGCTGCTGCATCCAGACCGAATCGGAAACCCCGATCCAGAGTACCGTACCCCGAATCACCAGCGGTTCGGTCCGTTCCGCTATCTCCGCGCCGACAACCTGCGGCCAGTTCCGGAAAACTGCATGCAAAGCCAACCGCTTGTCCCATTGCCTTTTCTTGAAAAGTTCGGCAAAAAGGGAATCGATTCGGATAATTTTTTCGGATGCAGCCATGGTAACTGTGCCTGATTGAGTGAGATTTAGTACTTAGATTGTAAACAACCCTTGCCGCATTGCAAAGAAATCATTATATACTGCTCACAATTTCCGGTCATATTCTGACTACCTTATTATTGAACCGTACAACAAGGACTTTTCCCCATGGGCTTTCGCTGTGGCATCGTCGGCCTGCCCAATGTCGGCAAATCAACCATCTTCAACGCCCTTACCTCCGCAGGTATCGAATCTGCCAACTACCCCTTCTGCACCATCGAACCCAATGTCGGAATGGTGCCGGTACCGGACGCCCGGCTCGACATCCTTGCCGAAATGGCCAAGACCAAAGTCAAGGTCAATGCCCAGATGGAATTCGTCGATATAGCCGGTCTGGTAAGCGGGGCCAGCAAGGGCGAAGGGTTGGGCAACCAGTTCCTCGGTCATATCCGTCAGGTGGATGCCATCGCTCATGTGATCCGCTGCTTTGAAGACGAAAACATCGTGCATGTGGACGGCAGCATTGATCCTCTGCGCGACCGGGAAGTGATCAACACCGAACTCATCCTCTGCGATCTGGACACCGTGACCCGGCGCATGACCAAGACCGCCTCCCAGGCGAAATCCGGGGATGCGGCCTTCAAGGCGCAACTGGTTGTTCTGGAAGGGCTGTACGCCCTGCTCAATGACGGTAAACCGGCTCGGTCCGCCCAACTCGACGATACGGGCGAGAAACTGATGAAGGAGCTTTGCCTTCTCACCGCCAAACCCGTACTCTATGTAGCCAACGTCAGCGAGGCGGAAATCAATACCGGCAACCAGTGGGTGGAAGAACTCCGTAAGGCAGCGGCGGCAGAAGACGCTTCCGTGGTCATGATTTCCGGGGCGATTGAAGAAGAATTGAGCGCCCTGAGCGTGGCCGAACGCCAGGATTTCCTGGCAGATCTCGGCCTTGAAGAACCGGGATTAAACCGGTTGATCAAGGCGGGCTACGAGTTGCTTGGGCTGATCAACTATTTCACCGTGGGCGAAAAGGAAACCCGGGCCTGGACCATCAAGCGCGGCACCAAGGCACCGCAGGCGGCTGCGGTTATCCACACCGATTTCGAACGCGGCTTTATCCGAGCCGAGGTCATCTCCTATACGGATTTCGTGGCCTGCGGCGGCGAGGCCAAGGCCAGGGAAAAAGGGTTGCTGCGTCTTGAAGGAAAAGAGTATGTCGTTCAAGACGGCGACTGCATGAATTTCCGCTTCAACGTCTAGCCGCAAAGAGAGCACTACGATGATCAGAACCAACACGGAACAGCTGGTCTGCCAGTCGGTGATCGGCGAAATCACCTCACCCCAGGGCGGAATCAGCCCTTACCGGATCAACCCGGACGGACATTCCGACGTATACCCCGGCGTGGGCGGCATCACCTACAACCTGCGGATCGGTGATTTGGCCGGAGAAAAATTCGGCGACCATGTGGAACCCGCTGTTTCCATCAGCAACTTCACCCAAGTTCAGGGGCAGCCCGGTCCCAACCGGGCGCTGAACCAATTTTCCTGCGCGGGCAACATCGCCAGGGTGGTCTCCGGCGACGCCAAGGGAGAAACCGGCCGGGTGACCGGCAAGCATGGCGGCATCGAACATGTGCTGGTGGATTTCCCCCCGGAGGTACTTGAACGTCTCACCATCGGTGACAAGATTCAGATCAAGGCCCATGGTTGCGGCCTGAAGCTCCTGGATTACCCAGGGATCAAGGTGATGAATCTGGACCCGGCCCTGCTTGGAGCAATCCCCCTAAAAAAACTCACCGGCGGCCGGCTACAGGTTCCGGTGACCCACACCGTGCCCGCCAAGATCATGGGATCTGGGATAGGCGCTTCCCACAGCCACAGCGGCGACTATGACATTCAGCTCTTCGATGAGGCTGTGGTCAAGGAGTACGGCCTTGCCGATCTGCGGCTGGGCGATTTCGTCGCCATTCTGGACGCGGACGCCACCTATGGCCGGATTTACAAAACCGGCGGAGTAGTCATCGGCATTATCGTCCACGCCAGCTGCGTACTGGCCGGACACGGACCGGGGGTAATGATCGCCATGACTTCGAAAGACGGCTTGCTGGTGCCGAAGATCAGCGCCAAGGCAAACCTGAGCGCCTATTTTGCCAAGATGAAATAAGCCTATAACTCCACGAAATAACCTTTTACCAATATCTTGTGGATGATACGGCTGCTACAAACGAGGATACCCCGTGAACAATACCGAACAGCTCAAACAACTGCTCCTGGCAAAATCCTACCGCCATGGGAAATTCAAACTCTCTTCAGGCAGGGAGTCGGATTTTTACATCGACGGCAAACAGACCACTCTCTCTGCGGAAGGCGCGTATCTCTGCGGCAAGCTGATCTTCGAGATCATCCGCAACAGCCCTGAAAAAATCGAGGCGGTGGGAGGAATGACTTTAGGCGCCGACCCCCTGGTCACAGCGGTTTCGGTGGTGAGCCATCTGGAGCAGGCCCCGATCCCAGCCTTTATCGTCCGCAAGGAATCCAAAGGCCACGGCACCGGACAGTACATCGAAGGCTTGAGCAACATGCCTCCGGGCTGCACCGTTGCCCTTCTGGAAGACGTGGTCACCACCGGCGGCACTTTGCTCACAGTGATCGAACGGGTTGAGGCGGCTGGATTCAAGGTGGGTCTGGTGGTAACCGTAGTTGATCGCCTGGAAGGCGGTGCCGAGGCCCTTGCCGAAAAAGGCTACCGGCTGGAAGCCATCTTCACCCGGCACACCCTGTTGCAGTGAAACAGAAAAAGGGAACAGAATGCAGTGCATAAAATGCAAGGGCAGGCTGGAAATTTCCCGGTCCTGCCGCCGGATCCGCATGCGGTGCAGCAAATGCGGCCACGAATACCAAATCCATGAGGTGGCCGATCAGTTGGATGCGGAAACCGAAGAGCTCCTCTCCCGCTGGAACTGCATCATCTACGATTAATAGAAACTCCTACTCTTTACCTTTCAGCTCTCCACTTGCAGCTGATCACCGGGGTAACGACCAAGCCGGCGCTGCATCCCAAACAGTAACCGATACTGGCGGCAACAGATGCGCGGCAGAGCTCCGAGAGCTATACATCGGAGCGTTCAGGCCGACAACAAAGCAGATGGCAAAACCGGGTGATTGCCTGCTCCCGCGTTACCACTCCAACCGCAGAACATTGTCCAGGGCGTCGACCTTGGTCACCCGCAGTGAAACAACATCACCCGGTTTTGCCGACACTGACTGACTCGGCGGCATGTCCGCATCCATGAGACAGTCAAGCAACGTCAGATTGATCCGCTTCGGCCCCTTATTGACCAGTAGCGCTTCTACCCTTGCGCCACTCTTCTGCTCCAGATACTTGAGCAACCAATAGCGATGCCGCGTGCGCCGGACCTGATTGACCTTGGAGAGCACCTTGTTGATATCCCCGGCAATCCCTGCAAGTTCGTCCGCGGAAAACATCGCTCCCCGGCCTGAGAGCAACTGTTTGATCTGATGCTGCATGACCAGATCGAGAAATCGGCGTATAGGGGAAGTAACCGTGGTATACTGCATGACGCCTACGCCGCTATGCGGTTTGGGATATACCAGGAGCTCTCCCGGCTTCAACTGCTTACGCTGACGAAACACCGAAAACAGATCCTTTTCTCCTCCGGCAATTAATCGCTGATGGGGCTCGTCCTGGGCCCGGAACAGGCCCGGCGCCTCTCGGTCCGCCACAAACTGCGCGGACAGGGAATTGGCCAGCACCATGAACTCCGCCACCAGACTGCGGGAAATGGTATCCACCGGCGACAGATTCACCGCCACCTTCCCTTCCGAATCGAAACTGATATTCACATCCGGCACCGGCAAGAGCAGGGCCCCTTTTTCAATGCGCCGCTGCTTGAGCTGCTCGCTGAGCCGGGCAAGCGCCTGCAACTCCCAGTCTCCGCTCCCCACCAGCTTTTCCGCCTCCGGGTAGCTCAACTGCCGCTTCACCTCGACCAAACTCGGCACAAGATCAAACTCCAGCACCTCGCCCTGTGGAGTAAGAAGAACCATGGCACTCAGGGTCGCCCTCGCTTTTCCAGCGACAAGGCTGCAGACTCCTTCGGAAAGCGCTCGCGGCAGCATGGAAACCTGGGTCTCGGGAAAATAAAGCGAGGTCATTCGCCGGGCGGCCTCCTCATAAATGGGTGTTCCAGGCATAACGTAATGGGCCACATCGGAGATATGGATGCCCACCAGAAAATTATCACCCCGGCGTTCCACATGCAGGGCATCGTCATAATCGCGGGTTGACTCGCCATCGATGGTGAGCAGGGGGAGCTCCCTGAAATCCCGCCTGTTTCGGCCGACAATTTCCTCGGCTACTGGCTCTGGGGCCTGGGCTGCGGCGATGTTGAGTTCCTCGGAAAAAGCCACCGGGATACCATAGCGCAGCAGGGCCACATTCTCATGGGGTTGCCAGAACCCGGCCTTAATCAAAAGATGATAGATATCATGCGGGCCGGTGAGTCCTGCTTTTTTGAGAAGCTCCCTGGCAAGCTCACTCTCCTCAGCCTCGCTGCCGAAAACATAGTAGTCGCCCAACAGAGCGAGGCAGCGGTCGCGTTCAGGCCACTCCACCGTGGCCTCCCCTTCCCAGAGATGTTTGAGCCCCATGGCCCCGGTGCTCATCAGGGCCTCCTGCTCTTTTTCCCTTTCCTGCTTAAGCCGCAAGCCGGCAACCGCCTCCGGGGTGTGAGCCAGCACCATGCCTTCCTTGTATTTAAAATAGAGACGATCAACAAAGATGGAACGGAGGAAGGCTGCAACATGATTATCCGTGGCGTTTTCCCCAAAGGCCAGCTCGGCAAGAAAAGCGGGACTGAAATTCATCCCTTCCTCCTCGCTGGCCAATTGCCAGATTTCTGCCAGATCAATCTGTGACATCATGACCTGTCTGGCCTGATCTGCCTCTTTGAGCAAACGGAGCTGCTCATCCCGGCTGAGCGTGAGAGAATGGCGCTTCGTGGATTGGTGCAGAAGGCGCGACAAAGGGAGATTCACCTCCCTGCCGTTTTGATTGATCAGACGCAGCCGTTTGCTGTCCTCATCAACAACCATGGCACAGACAAACCTGCCCTGTTCCATATATTCAATAATCGCACCCTGCAACGCCATATGATGTTCCCTTATAATGAAAGAAGGCAAGCCGGAAACTCTGTCCGATAACAATAGGGGGGAATCCGGGCTGCACGGTTGGCTGATATGGAGAAAAAACTGGCCTTTGTCTACCAGCTATTCAAATGGATGTCATCTTTTTCCGTGCCTGTAGAAAAGAGAGGTGATGCGGAAAATCGGGAATGCTGGTATGTAATGATTTGTTTTTTCCATTCGACGAGGTAACAAAACAATGTCGTCATCCGGATGGACTCAACGCATAAGGAGCCGTAACGAGATGCTCAAGAAAACACCTCGTTCGTAACGGCTCCTAAACACACATGAGCACAAGGCACCCATGAACAGCTCCCAGGAACAGGTCAAATCAGGCATTGTCGCCCTCATCGGGCCACCCAACGTGGGTAAATCCACGTTGCTTAACAGCCTGCTCGGGCAGAAGATATCCATTGTTTCGCCAAAGCCCCAGACCACCCGCAACCGAATCCTCGGCATCGTCAACGGCCCGGACTACCAGATCATCATGCTGGACACCCCCGGCATCCACAAAGCAAGAAGCCCCTTGAATCTGGAGATGGTGAAGATTGCCCTCGGCAGCCTAGCCGAGGTGGACGCCATTGTTTTCATGGTTGACGTCACCATGCCCCTGCCAAACACGGGCAATACCCCTACCCGCTGTCTTGAGGGCATCGACAAACCGGTACTGCTGTTGCTGAACAAGATGGACCTCATCGACAAAGAAAAACTGCTCCCCATTATCGCCACCTACAAGGAGCTTTTTCCGTTTCAGGCGATCCTGCCCCTGTCGGCCAAGGCAAGCGACGGCACCGCCCTGGTCATTCAGGAACTCTGCACCCTGCTTCCCACCGGGCCGCGTCTCTACCCCGAGGATATCCCCACCGATGCCAGCGAACGGTTCATTGTCGCGGAGATCATCCGGGAAAAAATCTTTTTACAGACCGGACAGGAGATTCCCTATTCGACCGCAGTGACGATAGAGAGCTTCAAGGAAAACGCCGCCAAAAAACTGATAACGATCCACGCCACCATCTATGTGGAAAAGGATTCGCAAAAAGGCATCATCATCGGCAAGAACGGCAGCAAACTCAAACAGCTCGGACAGGCCGCCCGGAAAGACGTGGAGGAACTCCTTGACCAGCACGTGCTTCTCAAGCTTTGGGTGAAGGTACAAAAAGATTGGACCAGCGATCCACGCTTCCTGCGGGAACTCGGCTTCTGAAAAATCAAAAAAATAAGGGACGACTCCTGAGAATCGCCCCCCGCTTGCAACCTTTCTATTTTTTCACAACTTAGACAACCACGTTCACTCCACGTGATCGCTGCTGCATTTGTGTCCTTTGTTCCTGCTGCTGCCTGGAGGGCGGTTCCCGCCGTTCCGACTCACGCACCGATTCTTCCGGGCCATTCTGATCCGCGGCTTGTCCCGCCTGGGTGACAGCCCTGGATGCCTCTAGAGCGGCGGCGGAAATCTTGGTCACAACATCGGGGGATGCCTGACTGGTCTGACCGGATTCCGTCCTGTTGTTTTTCGGTTTCCTGTCTCCTTCCGCCCCGGCATAAGGGGAAACAGGCCGGTCGGTCTTGACATTGGTCTGTACTGAAGTGGCGCTGGGATCCAAGAGCATTGTTCCACCTCCATTCTGCGTAAACATCTATTTCTGCGTAACGGCGCTGACGGAGTGCCAGCCGGTAATTCCTTATATATTATATTATAATTTTCATAATAGATAAAGCAACCTCTTGAAGAAAAAATAATATAGCCCCTTCCACACTCGCCTTCCCTTGCTTTTTCCCAAGCATCCTCTTGAATAACCCGGTAAAACGATATATAAAACACAGCTTGAATACGATTCGTCCGCAACGCGCAGCCTGCTCTGTGTTGCTCATTTTTTTTGCAAGGAGAATACCATGAACGAGGTCAGAGTACGCTTCCCACCCAGCCCGACCGGATATCTTCATATCGGCGGGGCCAGGACCGCTATCTACAACTGGCTGTTTGCCCGCAAGCACGGGGGCAAACTGGTGCTGCGCATAGAGGATACGGACGCGGAACGCTCCACTCAGGAATCCATCCAAGGAATTCTCGACGGCCTGGAATGGCTTGGGGTCGATTGGGACGAAGGCCCCTATTTTCAATCGGAATATGCCAAAGAGCATGTGGCCGCAGCCCAGAGGCTGCTGGCCGACGGCAATGCCTACAAGTGTTTTTGCAGCAAGGAAGAACTCGAGGCCAAACGGGAAGCCGCAGCAGCAGCCAAGGGCGACTACCGTTATGACGGCGTCTGCCGCAGGCTCAGCCCCGAACAGGTCCGGGAAAAAGAGGCGCTGTCTCTCCCGTATGTTATCCGCTTCAAGGTGCCGCAGGAACCGGGCAAGGTCGGGTTTGACGATCAAGTCTATGGCCGGGTTGAACGCGCCTATGAGGATATCGAAGATTTCGTCATTGTCCGCTCCAACGGCATGCCTCTCTATCTGCTCTGCAATGTGGTCGACGATATCCGCGACCGCATAACCCATGTTATCCGCGGCCAGGACGGCCTGAGCAACACCCCGCGCCAGATCTTGCTCTATCGGGCTCTGGGTGCGCCACTGCCGAACTTCGCCCACATGCCGCTGACCCTTGACCTGAACAAGGCAAAAATTTCCAAGCGCAGCCACGGCGAGATCGTTTCGGTCCAGTTTTACCGGGAACAAGGTTTTCTGCCCTGGGCTCTGGCAAACTTTCTCGTCCTTTTGGGATGGTCCACCTCCGATGACCGCGAGATCTTCTCGCGGGAAGAACTCCTTGAGGCATTCAGTCTTGACGGCATCACTCGGTCCAACTCCATCTTCAACTACCGCAAGGACGACCCAAAATTCTTCACCGATCCCAAGGCAATCAATATCAATGCCCATTACCTGCGCACCCTGCCCATCGAGGACATCGGCACCCTGGTCAAAGTGGAGTTTCAAAAAGAAGGGTTGTGGGATGAAGCCTACGACGGCAACAAGCGGCAGTGGTTCCTGAAAACCCTGGATATGACCAGGGAACGCTTCCACACCTTGAAGGATTTCGCCTCCTTGGGCCGGGCCTATTTTGCCGATGATTTTGCCATGGACGAGACAGCCCTTGCCAAAAACGTACTGAAACACCCAGACCTCAAGGAATGGCTGCCCAAGCTGGCCGACAGTTTCGAAGCCCTGCCGGAACTCAGCCACGATGAGACGGAACGGGTCTGCCGGGAGTTTGCCGAAGAGCTCGGAATAAAGGTGGGGGTTCTGGTCAACGGCGCTCGGGCGGTCATCACCGGTCAGGTCAAGGGGCCGAGCATGTTCGAGGTTTTTGCCCAGATCGGCAAGCAACGGGTTGTAACCCGCCTGCGTGATGCAGCAAGATACTTCGAATAAAAATCGCCACGAACCCCACGAAAGAGCACGAAAAAACCTCTGAGCGTCTGATAAAAGTCAGAAAAATCCCTTCCCGCCAAGAAAGGGGAGTCAATTTTAAGAGTTTTGCCAGCCCCTTATCTCTTTCGTGTTCTTTCGTGGCCAAAAACTATACGGGAAATAAGCATATGAGCAGCGACGAAATTCAGTCAAAGGACTTCATTCGCACCATCATCGCCGATGACCTTGCCACCGGCAAGCACGAACAGATCGTCACCCGCTTCCCGCCGGAGCCTAACGGCTATCTCCATATCGGCCATGCCAAGTCCATCTGCCTCAACTTCGGCATAGCGAACGAAAACGCCAATGCCCGCTGCCATCTTCGCTTCGATGACACCAATCCCACCAAGGAAGAGCAGGAGTATGTCGAATCCATCAAGGACAATGTCCGCTGGCTCGGCTTTGACTGGGACGAACACCTCTATTTTGCCTCGGATTATTTCGGTCAGCTTTACGAATACGCCGAACATCTGATCACCGCCGGCAAAGCCTATGTCTGCGATCTTTCCGCCGAGGATACCCGCGCCTACCGGGGGACCCTGACTGAACCGGGAAAAAACAGCCCCTACCGTGATCGTCCGGTGGCGGAAAATCTTGACCTGTTCCGGCGCATGCGGGCAGGGGAATTCCCGGATGGCACAAGGGTATTGCGGGCGAAAATCGACATGGCCTCGGGCAACATGAACATGCGCGACCCGGTGCTTTACCGGATATTGCACGCCAGCCACCATCGGACCGGAGACACATGGTGCATCTATCCGATGTACGATTACACCCACCCCATTTCCGATGCGCTGGAAGGGATTACCCACTCGCTCTGCACCCTGGAGTTTGCCGACCACCGTCCTCTTTACGACTGGACCCTCGACAACCTGCCGGTACCCTGCCATCCGCGGCAGATCGAATTCGCTCGTTTGAATCTCAGCTACACCGTGGTCAGCAAACGTAAACTCCTGCAACTGGTCAACGAGGGGTATGTTTCCGGCTGGGACGACCCCAGAATGCCGACCCTGTCGGGCATCCGCCGCCGCGGCTATACTCCGGTCGCGCTACGCAGCTTCTGCGACAAGATCGGGGTGGCAAAAAAAGACAGCATGGTGGATGTAGCTCTGCTGGAACATTGCGTGCGTGAGGACCTTAACGAAACCGCCGTCCGGGTCATGGGCGTGCTTGCCCCGCTCAAGGTGGTGATTACCAACTATCCCGAAGACCGCACCGAGAGCCTCACAGCCCAAAACCACCCGCAGAAGCCGGAGATGGGCGAGCGCCATGTCCCCTTTGGCCGGGAGGTGTATATCGAACGCGAAGATTTCATGGAGGAGCCGGCGAAAAAATTCTTCCGGCTGGCGCCAGGACGGGAGGTGCGGTTACGCTACGCCTATTTCATCAAATGCGAAAAGGTGATCAAGGACGAGACCACCGGCGAGATCATTGAGCTGCATTGCACCTATGACCCGCAAACTCTTGGGGGCTCGGCCCCGGATGGGCGCAAGGTCAAAGGCACCATCCACTGGGTCTCCGCCGCCCATGGGGTGTCTGCGGAGGTGCGCCTCTACGACCGGCTCTTCACCGAAGAAAACCCGGACGCAGGCGAGGCGGACTTCAAAACCTTTGTCAACCCGGAATCCCTGGTGGTTCTTACAGATTGCCTGGTGGAACAGAGCCTGGTCAATGCCAAGCCCGGCAGCCATTACCAGTTTGAACGCCAGGGATATTTCTGTGTGGACAGCAAGGATTCCAAGGATGGCACCCCCGTGTTCAACCGGACTGTCACCTTGCGCGACACCTGGGAGAAAGAAAAGGCCAAAGGTTAAAGGTTAAAAAAAAAGAATGGCGCGGGGAATCCTTCCCGCGCCATTCTTTTTTTCCGCTTGTCCTGATCTTTCGCCTTGCACCTTTCACCGCGTCCCGATCACAAACTCCTCGAACATATCAACCTCATGCCGACAGCCGATAACCAGCGGTACCCGCTGGTGCAGCGATGTAGGCTCGATATCCATGATGTTCATGCCGTCATCGGTAATGGCGCGCCCACCGGCCTGCTCCACCAAAAAAGCCAGGGGAGCGGCCTCGTACAACAAACGCAGTTTGCCATGGGGCTTGGCCGGATTCCGGTTATCGCGCGGGTAAAGAAAAATTCCGCCGGCAATAAGATTACGGTGAAAATCCGCCACCAGTGAACCGATGTACCGGGCATTATAGGGCCGTCCGGTTTCCTTGTCGTTTTCCTTCAGGTAATCAACAAACCTCCGGACCTCGCTGCTCCAAAAGTTGTAATTCCCTTCATTCACGCTGAAATATTTGCTCCGCTCGGGAATCTTGATATCAGGATGCGACAGATAGAATTCGCCCACGCTGGGATCAAGGGTAAAACCATGCACTCCCTCCCCGGTGGTGAATACCATCATAGTGCTGGAGCCGTAGATGATATACCCTGCAGCCACCTGATCCCTGCCCTTTTGCAACAGATCGGCTTCCTCGCCCTGGGGGGTAAGATCATTGGTGGACTTCCGCCGATGGATGGAAAAAATGGTGCCGATGTTCACGTTGACATCGATATTGGATGAGCCGTCCAAGGGATCAAAGGCCAGGGTATATTTGCCCACGCTCCCCTCGGCCACCGGAATGATATCCGCCTCCTCCTCCGAGGTCATTACACAGATATAACCGCAACGGGCCATACGGCGCTTGATGGTGTTGTTGGCCAACTCATCAAGCTTCTGCACATGCTCTCCCTGGATATTCGTTTTCCCTGCCATCCCAAGAATATCGGCCAATCCGGCCATATTAACTTCGGCGTTGATTGTTTTAGCAGCCACGATCAATTCACTGAGCAGGCCGGAAAGATCGCCGGTGGCTTCGGGATGCATACGTTGGCTGTCCATAATATGACGGCTTACGGTAATTCCAAACGGTTTGGTCATTTCACTCCCCATGCAGGATCAGGCAAAAAAGGTTCAGCGCGAAGGCTGGATTGGCAGGGCGCATGCCCTGTTGGAATAGTACGGAAGAAAACCATTTGGGTCAAACAAAAAGAGCCTGCACAGGGGCAGACTCTTTTTGCCTTGCAACCATATCACGGATATCAAACGAACATCTGACCGATCTTCGCCTTGAAATCATCCTTGGAAAAAGGCTTGGTGATAAAATCCGTCACCCCGGCCTGCCGGGCCAGCTCCGACTGGGTCTTCTCCGATTCGGTGGTCGCCATCAGCACGGGTATCTTTATCCATTCCGACTTTTTCCTGATCTCGCGGGTCAGCTCGATCCCGTCCATGTTCGGCATGTTCATATCGGTGATGATCAGGTCAAATTCGCTGTCTATCTGGAGGTAATCAAAGGCCTTTTTCCCATCTTCCACCGTAACCAGCTCCATGCCGAGATCCGCGGCAACGCCCTTGTAAAAGAACAGCATGGCCTTGGAGTCATCCGCGGCAAGAATGCGTTTTTCCTTGGTCCCCACCTCGCCGAGAGTCAACTGCTGGATATCCTTGGCGGCTTGCTCCCCGCCGATCTTTTCAAGTTCCGCCCGGAAGGCGCCAATGGCTTCCTGATCGCCGGATTTCCGCAGAGCGGCAATCAAGGTGTCAGCCTGCTCACCATTTTTATAAAGGGCGGCAAATAACTGTCGGGCATGGGAGGTGATGATCGCCGAAAGCACCCGAGCGCTCTGGGCGTCTCCCTTGGCAATGGTCTCGTTCACGACCTTGACTACCCCGGGGTTGCACTGATGATCAAGGGCGGTCACCACGGCAATAAGCACGAGGTCGTCATCCTCGGCCAAGCCATCAGTCAGGCCGATCACACTGCGCATGGAGCTGATTCGCCCCAACGCCTCATAGATGGCAAATTTGAGATTAGCATCCCCGCCCTTTTCCAGATGGGCGACCAGGACATCGGCGCCCCGCTTTTTCCCGGTCATGCCGACGACGTTGGCCGCCATGATTTTTTCGTCCTTGTCGCCGGTATCAAGGCATTTTTCCAGGGCCGGCATTATCTCCTCCCCCATGCCGGCAAGGGTGGAGATAACCACCCGCCGAAACGAAGGGTTGGCATGATGGATAAAACCGATGAGGAAATCGGCGGTGATCCCATCGGGGAAATTGGCGATATTTTCCACGGCCATGGCGGTGCGCAAATCGCACCCTGCATCAACATGTTGCACCTCACGGCTCTCGGAGACCATGGTCATCAAGGCATCGCGGACTTTAAGATCATGGGTTCCGGCAAGGCCACGCATGGCCCAGGCAACGACGGAATAATCTTCATGTTTGAGATAGGGCAGCAAAATTTCAGTGAGGTCTGCATCCTTGTAATTATTCAGGGCGCGAATGATCTCGGAAATCAGCTCGTTGTCGTTCACCGAGCCGAGGAGCTTCACCAGGGCATCCTTGAGGGCGGAGGAACCGCCGTCGGCAGCCCGCCGGATACACATGAGACGGACAGCCTCTGATGCATGTCCCAGGCCGGCGATGATCTCTTGCTCCCGCCCGGCAAGCAAATCAAAAAGGGCATGATAGACCATTTCATCAACCGCCTGATCACCAAGCGGATTGGCATACAAATCCCACAGGGCAGGTATGGCTTCCACCAACCGGGACTCCTTGATCTCATCCAGGCAGATGATCTGTTCGATCATATCTTTTTGAGCAAAATCCTTCAAAAGATCCATGGTACTCCTTCACGTACGTTATCTTTGTCGCTTGGCCAAACCTTCCAGGACCACAAGCCGATATCTATTCGATGCTAGATTTATAGTATTATACCGATCCCCATTTTAGAATCTTTTTTTTCAAGAACCGTTATGGAAGAACCATCCTCGTGTCACTCCTGCTCTTTCGGTCATTACCAGCGGTTCATTCTGCCGTTTGCTTCCAAGGCCTTACTTCCCGCCAATCACTGAGGCAATCTTTTCAAGAGGCAAAATTTTCTCCACCCCGCCAAGGGCGATTGCCTCTTTGGGCATGCCGAAAACCACACAAGAATCTTCATCCTGAGCAATGGTATAGGCCCCTGCCTGGTGCATCTCGGCCATCCCCCGCGACCCGTCATCGCCCATGCCGGTCATGATAATGCCGATGGCATTTTTCCCGGCGTAGCGAGCGGTGGAGCGGAAAAGCACATCCACCGAAGGCCGATGCCGACAGACCAGAGGGCCGTCCTTGATCTCCACGAAATAGCGGGCGCCGCTGCGTTTCAGCATCATGTGCCGATTGCCTGGGGCAATGAGAGCCTGACCGCGCAGCACGGTGTCGCCGTCCTGCGCCTCCTTGACCCGAATCCTGCACAGCCCGTTCAACCGCTCGGCAAAAGCGCGGGTAAACCCCTCGGGCATATGCTGGACAATGACAATACCGGAACAATCCCCCGGCAGCGCCTCAAGAAATATGCGGAGGGCTTCGGTGCCCCCGGTTGAGGCGCCGACAGCCACCACCTGTTCCGTGGTCTGGACCATGGCCTTGGGTTGGGGTGGAGCCAGCATGACATCGGCGGTGAGTTTTTTTTCCACACGATGCGGCTTGGCGGCAATGCGCTTTACCATGACCCTTGCCGCTGCCTTGACCGAGTCGCAGATCCGAATTTTCGATTCCTCAATGAACTGTTTCGTCCCAAGCTTGGGTTTTTGAATGATGTCGATGGCCCCATATTCCAAGGCCTTGAGCGTGGTTTCCGCCCCCTTTTCCGTAAGGGTCGAACACATAACCACCGGAATGGGATGCTGGCTCATAATCTTTTGGAGAAAAGTTATCCCGTCCATGCGCGGCATCTCCACATCAAGCACGATGACGTCCGGCACCTCCTTGGCGATAAAATCCGCTGCCACGTATGGATCGCGAGCCGCACCCATCACCTCGATCTGCGGATCCGACTGCAGGGTATCGGTAAGGGTTTGCCGAACCACGGCGGAATCATCGACAATCAGCACTCTGATTTTTTTTCCCATGGATAATCGCCTAACTATTTAACTGGGGAATACGCCTCATCAACACATCCCCGGTATGGGTAAAGAAAAAAATCTTGCAGCCACGCACCCCGCCGACTTTTTCCACGGCAACGGAAACATTATACCGCGCCAGAGCCTCTCGGGCCGCCTTGATGTTCATGGCGCCGATGGTTTCCACCTTACCCACGGTGTCGAAGCGCACATCCAGCACGTCGGCGCCGCCGAAGATCTTTGCCACCAGTCCGGCGTTGGGACACAAGGCCTTGCCGTGGGTCAAAACTTCAATCATGTACCGCACCGAAGTCTCCACGAAGCGGAAACTGTCCTCCATATTTAAATCCGAACGGACCGGCATCACTCCATGGCACATGGCCCCGACTTTTTGCCGGGGGCAAAACAGGCAAACCGAAACACAGGAGCCGAGGATGGTCGTAATCAGGGTAGGCTCCTGGGCGACAAACAACTCGCCCGGATGCAGGTTCACCACCGGCAGATCCGTATCCATGATGTCCTTCATCAGCGGCATCGATACACCGCCGCGGCAACCCGCTCCATCCGGTCCCCTATGCCTTCCAGGGTTTCCGAATGTCCGGTGAACAGGTAGCCCTTGGGAGAAAACTGACGATAAAACTTTTCAAAGAGCGCGCACTGGGTTTTCCGGTCAAAATAAATAATGACGTTGCGGCAGAAAATAAGATCCATCTTCTGATCAATGCCGAAATCCCGATCCATGAAGTTGAGTCGCCTGAAGACAACTTTCCGTCGAAGTTCCGGAACAACCCGATGAAATCCCTTGTACGCACCCTTCCCCTTCATCAGATATTTATTGCGCAGCAACGGGGCAACCGGAGCCACCACCTCATTGCTATAGATCGCCTCTTCCGCCTTGGCAAGCACCTCGGTACAGATATCCGTGGCGAGAATGGCGTAGTCCAGCCCCGGATACCGGGAAAAATAATCATCAAGAACCATGGCCAGGGTGTAAGGCTCCTCGCCGCTTGAGCAGCCCGCGCTCCAAACCCGGAGCGTCTTGTGGTTCGAATGGGTCATGCGCTGCACATAGTCGGGGAGAACAAGGTTGGTCATCACCTCAAAATGTTTTTCCTCCCGGAAAAAATCGGTCTTATTGGTGCTGACCACGTCGATCATGTGGCACAGCTCCTTGGCTTGACCATCGGGACTTAACACATAATCAAGGTAGGCGGAAAAAGAATCCAGCTGCAGTTGCCGCAGCCGCTTCTGCAACCGGGCGGAAAGCATGGTCTTTTTGATGGGAGAGAGCTTTATGCCGCAGGCTTCGTAAATAAAAGCGCTGAATCGGTTAAAATCCCGATCGGACAAGGTCCGCGCTTGCGCGGACCACTCAGCCGCTGTCCCCTGATTTGCGGAATTAGTCATGCAATCCCTCAGACACCCACCGCCTGCGTCCCTTGCGCTTCCGCCTCGGCAGCTTCTTCCGGCTTGGACTCGTCCTGCCGGCCCGAACCGACGGAGTCCATTTCCCGCAAGGCCGCTTCACCTTCGCTGGACAAAACCCTATCGATATCGAGGATGATCAAAAACTTCTCCTCGCTCTGCCGACCCATGCCCTTGATAAACTCGGTGTTCAGGTTTGTCCCCATCTTGGGGACAGCCTCGATATCCTCCGGATTCAGGTCAAGAACCATCTGCACGGAGTCGGTCAACACCCCCATCTCCACCAGATTACCGTCCACCTCCAACTCCACGATCATGATGCAGGTGTTCTTGGTGTACTCAATACTCCCCATCCCCAACTTAAGGCCTAGGTCCATAACCGGCACCACGTTACCGCGCAGATTGATAACGCCGCTCAGGTAAGCGGGCATCCGGGGAATCCTGGTCATGGTGGTGACATCAAGCACCTCCCTGACCTTGGAAATTTCTATGGCAAACCCCTCCTCCCGAAGCATGAAGGTGAGATATTGCGTGGCCTGTAACTGAACAGCTTCATTTTTTGCACTCATGTTTTCTCTCCCATGTGCTGTTTAAGATGCAAGGATGGAGGCCAAAGGTGAAAGGCTAACGGTGCAAAAAATCTGTCCTTTTCCCTATATCCTTTAACCTTTCACCTTTGGCCTCTAGCCTTGCTCCTTTTTTCTTCAGTTGGCAAGAGCGTCATGCTCTTCCTGCCGGGCGCATTTCATTACATTGGCCACATCAAGAATCAGAGCGACATGCCCGTTGCCCAGGATCGTCGAGCCGGAAAGCCCCGTGGCGTTCCGATACACCCAACCCAGTGATTTCAAAACCGTCTGGTGCTCGCCCACCACGCCGTCCAGCACCAGGCCAAACCGCTCACCGTTGATTCTGCTGATCACCATCTGCTCCAAGGCGGGCCTTTCTCCGGGAATGGCAAAAAAATCCCGAAGCCGCACATAGGGCACCAGTTGATCGCGCACCGGCAGCATCCGCCGCTGGTGGAACTTGGCGATATCCTCCCCGGTCAGCTCCACGCACTCCTCCACCTGGGAAAGGGGCAGGACGAAATGCGTATCCCCGACCTTGGTCAGCAGACCGTCGATAATGGCCAGGGTCAGAGGCAGCATGATGGTGATGGTGGTCCCCTTTCCCTTGACGCTGCTGGTCACGGAAACCGAGCCCTTGAGGGCGTCCACCGTGCTTTTCACCACGTCCATGCCTACCCCGCGACCGGAGACACTGGTAACGGTCTTGGCCGTGGAAAGCCCGGGAGTGAAGATGGTATTCCAGATCTCCTGCTCGCTCAGTTCCATGTCTGGACGTATAAGCCCTTTTTCCAAGCCCTTCTGTCGGATTCTCTCCGCATCGAGACCTTTGCCGTCATCGGTGACGGTAATGACGACATTGGCCCCGGAATGCTGGGCGGCCAGGGAAATGGTGCCTTTACGCGGCTTGCCGGCAAGCTCACGCTCTTCGGGCGACTCGATCCCATGGTCGATACTGTTCCTGATAAGATGGACCATGGGGTCGCCCAACTGGTCGATGACGTTCTTGTCCAGCTCGGTCTCGGCGCCCTCGGTTACCATAACTACTTCCTTGCCCAGCTCGGCGGAAAGGTCCCGAACCAACCGCTTGAATTTGGTAAAGGTGGTGCCGATGGGCAGCATCCGGATATTGAGCACACAATCCCGCAGTTCGGCGGTAAGGCGCTCCACCTCCTCCACCGGCTCGACAAGATCGGAATCCTTATGATGGCTGGAAACCTGGGTTAATCGGGCCTGGGTGACAACCAGTTCCCCCACCAGATTGATGAGCTGATCGAGTTTTTCCGAGGCAACCCGGATGCTTTCCGCGCCCTTGGCAACACCCCCCTTGCCCTTGCCCTCCTTGACCATTTTCTGTTCGGCCAACGCGGCGTCGATGCTGGTTCTTGAAACGAGTCGTTCCTCAATGAGCAATTCACCCAGCGGCTTCTGCCGCTCAAGGACTTTTCCGAGGTCGGTGGCGGAAACCTCCCCTTTTTCCACGAGGATCTCGCCAAGCTTCCTGTGCTCTTCGAATTCATCCTCTCCCTCAACGGCAAGAACCTTCAGCTTCACCTCGCAGCTCGATTCGGCAAAGACCAGCACATCCTCGACTCCGTTGACCCCCTTGTCCGTGGTGAGCAGTATTTCCGACTTTCCCTCCTCGTGGAGAAATACCGTACACTCACCGAGCATTTTCAGCTCGTCAAGCAACTGCTCCAACGTGTTCCCGCCGACAAAAAATTCCGGGGTCGGCTTGATGGTGATCCGGTAATGGGTCATTGAGCCCACGGTGGGATCTTTTTCCACCGCGCCCCCCATATCCAAGGCTGGAGGAGCAGAGACGGACGCAGGTTGTTCCTTGCCCGGCGCTCCACCGCCGACCAGAGCCTGCAACAAACCGATTATCCGCTCTCCCTCGGCTGGATCGGCCTCGCCTCCGCAGGTGGCGGCATCGAGCAGAGCGCGAATATGATCCCGTGAGGCCAAGGTCAAATTAATCAACTCGGTACTCACCGGCACCGTACCGTCCCGAACCTTGTCCAGGGCCGTTTCCACATGATGGGTGAACCCGGAGATATCATCGAAGCCAAACATCGCGCCGGAACCCTTGATAGTATGCATGGCCCTAAAAACCCGGCTCACTATCTTGAGGTCGGAAGGATCCTTCTCCAGCTCCAGCAGAGAGGTTTCCAACTCCTCAAGCAGTTCTCCCGCCTCCTCACGAAAAATCTCAGCGTATTCCGAATCCGCCATAATTCACCTTTCCTGTTCAGCTATCAGTGTCGTGTGCCGATTAATAGCGTTCGAACTCGTTATGATCATCCAGGGCAATACTCGTCCCGCCTTCTGTTCCAGAGTGAGGCTTGCCACCTGACATCCTCCCTTTCTTTGCCGCAGGCAAGGCCAAGGAAACCTTCGCTGATCTCTGCCCCCCGACAATTGGGTTACTTGCCTGTAGTCTTTGCCTTCCTGTCTCTTCCAGCTTAAAAAATCCGATGGTCTCCAAGAGCTGGGAGGCCTGCGCGGTGAGTTCCTCACTGGTGGAAGCCATTTCCTCCGCTGCCGCGCTGTTACTTTGAATAACCGAATCAAACTGCTCGATGGCCTTGGAATTCTCCTCAATCCCCCTGGCCTGCTCGTTACTGGCCGCATCGATCTCCTGCACCAGTTCGGCGGTCTTCTGAATCTGTGGCAAAATATCGTTGATAAGCCTGCCGGCATTGGTTGCCGTCGCCACGCTGGCTGAAGCAACGCCCTTGATCTCCTGGGCCGACACTTGGCTGCGCTCGGCAAGCTTGCGCACCTCAGAGGCCACCACGGCAAAGCCCTTGCCGTGCTCCCCGGCCCGGGCCGCCTCAATAGCGGCATTCAAGGCCAGCAGGTTCGTTTGCCGGGCAATTTCTTCAATGAGTTCAATCTTTTCCGCAATGTGCTGCATGGCGGTTACGGTTTCCGCCACCGCCTTGCCGCCGGTTTCGGCATCAATGGCAGTCTTGCTGGCAATGGTTGAGGTCTGTCGGGCATTGTCGGCGGTCTGAGTCACGGTACTGGCCAGCTCTTCCATGGAAGAAGAGATCTCCTCCACCGAGGCTGCCTGTTCACTGGCTCCCTGAGAAACCTGCTGGGAGCTACTGTTCAATTCATGACTGCCGGCGGCCACCTGGTCGGCAGCGCCGCGGACATCCTGGATAACCTCTCGGAGTTTCACCACCATATGCCCAAGAGCTTCCATCAACTGACCGGTCTCATCTTTGCCGGACACTTTGATGATACACTTAAGATCACCGGCGGACAAAGCCTTGGCCACATCAAGCCCTTGATTGAGGGGAGTAGTGATGGCCTTGGCAATGAAGAGCCCAAGGAAAACGGCGAGCACCACACCGACAACGGCACAGCCTATCATCAAACGTCTCGAGGCACTGGCAATCCCGTCATTATTCTCGGCGGTGTCCTTTGCATCCTGGAGCTTTTTGTTCTGAAGTGCATCAATGGCCGCGTTCTCGTCAAATGCCGCCTTTTTCATCTCGCCCTTGGTCAGTGCCTGAGCTTCCGCATATTTTCCGGCCTGAACCAAAGCCACTACCTGATCAATGTACTTGCCGTAAACCTTCCTTGTCTCTACAAAGGTCTGAAACAATTTTCGAGCCTCATCGGAAATGATGGTTTTTTCAAACGTCTCGGCCGATGCCTCGATGTGCTGCCGCAGCTCCTTGATGTTATCCATGGCCGTCTGACGCTCCGCAGCTGCATCTGCTTCCGCCAATTCACGGACATTGATCCGCACCCGCTGGAAGGTAATACCGATATCCCCCAGCAGAGACAACGGCACGGTCATCTTTTCATAGAGTACGGTATCGGCCTCATCCACTGCATTGATCCCTTTGACCCCGATGACGCCGATAATCAAAGCAATGATTGCGACCAAAATAAAACTTGAAGTAAGCTTAGTGCCGATCTTCATATCATTGAACCATTGCATATAAAACCTCCTTTTTTTTGCAACACATAATTATTGGCGACCGTGGAATCAAATTTTATCAAAACTATAAAAGAGTATCTCGCAAACCCAGTTGCGCTTCTACCGTTATTTTCAATACCGCTCAAAATCCTCTTCCTTTCCCGACGCCAGGGCAAGCTTCACCCCCCTGGCCGAAGGCGCAACATTTTTTTTCGCCGCAGGGCTTGGCGTCGGCAGGGATCGCCCCTGCCGACGCGCCATGGCTTTTCCTCCCGCCGTATCCGTCTTGAAAAAGGCGATGGTTTCCTGCATTTGCGCCGCCTGGGCGGTCAGCTCCTCGCTGGTGGAGGCCATCTCCTCGGCGGCCGCGCTGTTGGACTGGATCACCTGATCAAACTGCTGGATGGCCCGGGCATTTTCATCAATGCCGCGGGCCTGCTCGTTGGATGCCGCGTCGATCTCATGAACCAGCTCGGCGGTTTTCTGGATCTGTGGCACGATCTCGTTAATGAGTTTGCCTGCGTTGGTAGCGGTTCCCACGCTTGACGAGGCCACGCCTTTTATCTCCTGGGCCGACACCTGACTGCGCTCGGCGAGTTTCCTCACCTCCGAGGCCACCACGGCAAAGCCCTTGCCGTGCTCTCCGGCCCGGGCCGCCTCGATGGCGGCGTTCAAGGCGAGAAGGTTGGTTTGCCGGGCGATCTCCTCGATCAACTCGATCTTTTCCGCGATATGCTGCATGGCGGCAACGGTTTCGGCAACAGCCTTGCCGCCAGCCACGGCATCGGCCGCAGTCTTGGTGGCGATGGACGCAGTTTCCCGGGCATGATCGGCGGTCTGGGCCACGGTGCCGGCCAGCTCCTCCATGGAGGAAGAGATCTCCTCAACTGCGGCCGCCTGCTCACTGGCCCCTTGAGAAACCTGCTCCGAGCTGCTGCTCAGCTCCTGGCTGCCGGAGGCCACCTGATCGGCGGCGGCCCGCACATCGGTAATAATTTGCCGTATTTTTTCAATCATGGCACTCAGGGACTTACCCAGAGTATCCTTGGCGGAAAGCAATTTGACATCAACCCGAAGATCTCCCTTGGCAATCAACTCCGCATTGGCGGCAGTTCTCCGCAGATTCTCGACCATGTTGGCAAGGGATTTCCCCAGCACGTCCTTATCGGAAAGGATTTCCACCTGGACATCAAGATCGCCCAAGGCGATTTGCTCTGCCATCCGGGCGGTTTTCCGGAGATTGGCCACCATATTTTTTATGGCAACCAACATTTGGGCAACCTCATCTTTTTTCTCCACCTTTATCTCAACGGTGAGATCGCCCCCAGCTATCCTGTCAAATGTAACAATGGCATCGTTGATAGGGAGAAATGCTTTACGGATAAAGAAAAAGAGAACCGCCAAAATGATGGCCGCAATCAAGAAGTTGATCCCGAGGTTGGCGATTAATTTTTTCTGCAAATCATCCACGATATCCTGAACATCGTCCATGACCAGGATATAACCGATCTCCTGTCCCTGATAATCCGTTAACACCAAGGGATATGTAATAAAAAACTTTCCGTTGAGCTTATATTCGTCTTTTCCCGCCGAGTAGCTGCTTACGATGTTTTTGGCAAGCTCGGATGAGGTTGCATAAAAAACCAAATTATCAGCAAGGATATCCGTTTCTTTCTTTTCCGGACGTTGCGCTTTCTTAAAAACATCCGGGCGGATGCCTATGGCATAATCAATGCCGAAGGTCTCTTTCAAATTATTCAGCAACCCGCTGATTGAGCCGCCGAACTCGACCGTACCTACATGTTTATCTTCATATGAGACAGGGAATACCACCCGCAGCCCTGGTCCGCCTACGCCGACCTCAAGGCCGACGACATTCTTCTTGTTCTGATTGGCCTCGACAACCATGCTGCGGAAAGCGGAAAGATCATCGCCAAATTTCTCGGGTTTATGTAGCCGTAAAAAACTGGTTGCCGGAGGGGTATGAAATTGAAACTGATCGATATCGTATTGCTTCTTCAGTTTTTCATTATACTTCCCCAAATCCTGGATCAGTGCTTCCCGATTGCCCTCGGCAAAGGAACGGACAACCTCTTTGTTTTTCGTCAAGGTCTCCATGGCCAAGGAAAGATTTTGCAGTTGCTGATCGAGAGAGTTTTTAAAGGTGGCCCGTACCCTGGCAGCCCGCGTTTTTTTGGCCGAAGCCAAGGTATTATCAAAATCGACATATTGTTTGCCCATGTTGAACAGGGTCATAAGCAAAATTCCACTCAAGACAAGGGCTAATATTTTCGCCTTTATACTGAAATTTTTAAACATGCAGTACCTCCAGGATGATGTAAAAACAAGCTACTTGCCAAGGGCTCGCCTGATAGCGGCTGCCAGATCACTTTTGCTTATCGGTTTCATGAGGCATTCATGTATCCCCATGGCTTTCGCCTTTTCTTCATTGATGATTTCACTAAAGCCCGTACAGAGAACAATAGGCATATCCTGCCTAAGTCCCAATATGTTGCTCGCCAAAACCATGCCGCTCATCTGCGGCATGGTCATATCCGTAATAACCAGATCAAAATGGTCGGGATGCGCCTTGAATATCTGCCAGGCCTCCATACTTGATACGCTTGTGGTCACCTGATAACCCAACCTTTCCAGTATGTTCTGCTCCATCCGGACAATTGCCGCCTCATCATCGACCACCAGCAAACGTTCGGTTCCCCCCTGTACCGCTTCAGCAGAGCGAACTTCCTGCCCGGCAGGCAAAACTATTCGAGGGAAATACACATGGAATGTTGTTCCCGTGCCGATCTCACTATGCACGGTGATCCCGCCCCCCATGTTTGTCACAATGCCATGGACCAGGGAAAGCCCCAGGCCGGTTCCTTCTCCTTGCCCCTTGGTGGTGAAATACGGCTCAAAAATTCTCTCCAATACTGAGTTGGTTATCCCGTAACCGGTATCACTCACCTCAAGCCGCACATAGGATCCTGGCCGCAAATCCATTTTATTGGGCACCGTCTCGGGACCAAGCTCTACCGAGGTAACGGCCACCCCCAGCACCCCACCTTTTTTTTCACGCATGGCATGGTAGGCGTTCGTGCAAAGATTCATGACAACTTGATGAACCTGCGTCGGATCGGCAAGAACCGCCCCGCAGCCTCCATCAATATTCTGTTGAAACTCAATGGTTGTTGGAATGGAAGCACGCAAGAGCTTGAGGGCTTCCTTGACAATCACCTGAATCTGCAAGGGTCTCAGTTTCTGGTCACCTCGCCGACTGAAGGTCAAAATTTGCTTGATCAAGTCCGCGGCGCGCTTGCCGGCCGTTAAAACCTGCTGCTGATTTTCCCACAACGTACTTCCTTCCGGCAGTTCATTCATGACCATTTCGCCATAACCCAGGATCGCGGTGAGAATATTGTTGAAATCATGGGCGATCCCCCCTGCCAAGGTGCCGATGGACTCAAGTTTTTGTGCTTGCAGGAGTTGTTTTTCGAGCTCAACCCTCTCGCTGACATCATGTTTGACTGCCACATAGTTGATAATCTTGCCGGCGCCATCCAGGATGGGAGAAATCGCGGCATCTTCCTCATACAAGGTGCCGTCCTTTTTCCGATTTACAAAATGACCGCGCCAAGATTCACCGCCGGCGAGCACAGCCCACATTTCATCATAAAATGATTGGTCATGTCGGCCGCTTTTCAGGACACGCGGATTTTCCCCGACAACCTCTTCCCGGCTATAGCCGCTGACCTTTGTAAAGGCGGGATTCACATACTGGATAATCCCATTCTGATCCGTAATGACGATGGACTCCGCGGCGTATTCCACGGCCTTGACCAAGCGGGTTCGTTCCTGCTCAAGGATCTTGCGCTCGGTGATATCCTGAACAACACCAACCATCTTGACCGGTTTGCCATCATCATCCCAAAAAACCTCTCCCTGTTCCTGCACATACCGCTCTGTGCCGTCGGAACGCACAAGACGATGCTCAACGCTGTATGCACCGCGCTTTTCCAAGGCATCAACAACAGCGCGATGCACCAGATCGCGATCCGCGGGATGAACCACCGCCAGAAATGATTCATAGGTGAGAGAAAACTCCCCCGGTTCAACACCGCAGATACGATATGCTTCGGCAGACCACAACAGTTTGTTTTCCGGGATCAGCCATTCCCAGCTCCCCAGATGTGCGATGCGTTGCGCCTCGGCCAGGGAGGATTCGCTTTTTTTGAGTTCAGCCGTGCGCTCTTCCACAAATTGTTCCAAATGCAAACTGTATTGCCTCACTTCCTCCTCGGCCTTCTTGCGATCCTCGATATCGTGCACTACCGCCAGCACCCTGTCCTGCCCGCCGATGCTTGCCAGCTTGAGAGTGACCTCAACCCAGAAAAGCTCGCCGTTGCGCCGTTTGGCGAGCCACTCAAAGTTCTGTGGTCCCTCGGTCAAGGTTTTGACAATCAATCGGGCGGCATCCTTACTCGTAAAAGGCGGCTCGTCCGCGCTCAAATCACCCACCGACAAAAGGAGAACCTCGTCCCGGGAATACCCACCATACATCTCGCACATGGCCTTGTTCACATCGAGAATGGCCCCTGAAACTAAATCATGCACAAAAAAAGCATCGTTGGTGGAGTGAAAAATTTCTCGATAATTGCCCTCGGATTCCTGTAAGGCCTTCTGCGTGCTCCTTACTGTTTGCAACTGCTCCGCGAGTTCCTCCTGGGCAGTAACAAGCTTGCGATTGAGTCGCAAGACATAGCTCGTAACAAAAAGTAACCCGGCAAAAAGCATGAAGATTATTAACAGCCCGCCCCAGTGTTGCTCTACGAGTTCGGCAAAACGGATCCTGCCGAGATGATGTGCATAGGGACCGAGCTCCAACTCCTGCAGGAGTTCATGCACCGGCTGATAATCAAGGGGTACGGTCCAGCCGCCGATATGGGGGGCTTGGGCTGCCGGGCTTTGAGGGGGCATGCTCAACAGGGCTATGGCAACATCTTCGGAGAGCTTCTCCCCTGTATGTTTGAGTTTGGCAAAAGGCCATTCCGGATAGAGCCGAGTACTATGCAGGTAAGGGAACGTATCCTGAGTACGTTGAGGGTTGAGGATTTTCAGCGAAGCAAGAGTTATCTTTCCCTCTTCCGCCATCTTCTCCAGGGTATCCGTTCTCACCGTGCCGGCATCCGCTTCCCCGCCGAGCACCGCCGAAACCACGGCATCATGGGTGCCGACAAATTTGAGCTGTTTAAAATCACGCTCCGGATCTATTCCCCGGACACGGAACTCGCGCAAGGCCATGAGCCAGCCGCCAAGGGATTGCTGATCAACGGCTACAAAGGACTTGCCGACAACATCGCCCAAGCCGTTAATATCCCTGCAATCCGGCCGGGTGAAGATTACGCCGCCGAACAGGGTCTTGGGAGTATTATTGAAGAGGTTTTTCATCGTGGCGATGCGGCTGACACCGAACTCGTATTCCAATTCGACATAGTAACCGCTGTTGGTGATCAAGAAATCGATGGTTCGATCTTTTACCGCCTGGCGCACCTGGGAAAAATCAAGGGGCAGGATCTCGAAAGAATGAGCCGGGATTGCACGGCTCAGATACACCGCTGTAGGGGTCCACTTTTGCACCACATTCTCACTCCCCCTTTTTGCCAGCACCCCGATTTTGACCGTGGCAGGCTCAGATGCAACAGCCGAGACCGGCAAAAAAAACGGAACAAAAAATAAGAGCGCCAAGAGAAAATAGCGGCAAATGAATGATATGTGCTCAGAGGTAGTTTGCACAGCGTCCTCAGGGGAAGACGGGATTATCTTAAAGTCGGTCCACAGCTGTAGACACAGTCCCTTTTTTTTAATCAACATCAATTAACCTTGCGCCGGTACAACTCTTCTCCTCCGCCTCGGGCAAAAACTCATCGTTTTCGTTGTTAAACTTAAAAAACGATATAGATTCCTGCAGGTGTGCGGCCTGGGCAGACAATTCCTCGCTGGTGGAGGCCATCTGCTGGGCGGCCGCGCTATTGGCCTGGATCACCTGATCAAACTGCTGGATGGCCTTGGCGTTTTCCTCGATACCACGGGCTTGTTCGTTACTGGAAGCATCGATCTCATGAACCAATTCCGCGGTTTTCTGGATCTGAGGCACTATCTCGTTGATAAGTCTGCCCGCATTACCGGCGGTTTCCACACTGGCATTGGCCACGCTCTTGATCTCCTGCGCCGAGACCTGGCTTCGCTCGGCAAGCTTGCGTACCTCGGAGGCGACCACGGCAAACCCCTTGCCGTGCTCACCGGCCCGGGCCGCCTCAATGGCTGCGTTCAAGGCCAACAGGTTGGTCTGCCTGGCGATCTCTTCAATAAAGCCAATCTTTTCCGCGATATGCTGCATAGCCGAGACGGCTTCAGCCACTACCTTTCCGCCCTCGACGGCATCGGCAGAGGCCTTGGTGGCAATGGCCGCGGTCTGGCGGGCATGGTCCGCCGTCTGGGCCACGGTACTGGCCAACTCTTCCATGGAGGAGGATATCTCCTCCACCGAAGAGGCCTGAACACTGGCTCCCTGCGAAACCTGCTGGGCGCTGCCACTCAGCTCCTGGGTGCCGGTGACGACCTGATCGGCAGCAATCTGTACATCGGTGATAATTTCCCGTAATTTCAGAAACAATGCGGCCAAGGCCTTGCCGAACATATCATTCTCGGAGAGGAGCTCAACCTTTGAACCAAGATCTCCTTTTTCAATTTGCTCTGCCTTGGCCCGCAAATTTTCCACCATCTTGGCCAAGGATGTACCCATGAGATCCTTGTCGGAGAGGATATTCACCTGGACAGCCAAATTACCCAAGGCGATCTGCCCGGCCATTGCCGCCGTGGACCTGAGATTTTCGACCATGATGCCCATGGCCCCGCACATCTGACCGATCTCATCTCCGCTGGTGCGAACGATTTCCGCATCCAGATCCCCCTTGGCCAGACGCTTCACTTTACCGACCGCGTCACGCAACGGTTTGACCATGACCCGGATGGTATAAAAGACAATGGCCCCAATGAACAGAACCACCACGGCGGCGAACAAGCCGATATTCATGACAATCCGGTGGGCCGCTTCTTGCTCCGCCTGCTGAGCCGAGGCAATGACCTGATTGCCATGGGCAACGGCTTTTTCGATGTTTTTTTCAACCGCGGCAAAATTGAGTCCAATCGCCACGGAGCCTATCTTCTGCTCCCCTGCCAGAATCTCCTTGACCAAAACATTCTTGACCGGGAAGCCTTCAGGCCTGACGCTTGTGGTGGTGATGGCCTTGCCGTCCTTGTCGGAGTAAACCGCAAAAGCGATATCCGGGTCATTGGCCGTGCTCTGGACGATCTTCTCAAGAAAGGCATACTCATAGTTGAGGATAAGATCCTGGCCAACCCGGGCCAGCATGTCGGCAAAGGATTTCCCTTTTAGAACAAGATCCTGCCGCAACAGCTCCTCCTCATTTTTCTGCTGCTCCTTCAGGGTGTTGACAAAGGTGTCTCCCTGCAAGCTCAAGGCGTTGCGCACCGACGAGTTGATTGCCACCGTCATCCCAAGCATGAGCAACAGCACCGCCGACACAATGGCCAAATTCAATTTTGCCGCAATCCCCATGTCCTTAAATCTTTCTTTCAGCATCTTCCGCTCCTTGTCCACTCGGGATTTCCGATGAGACTCCGTATAACTACCCTAATAAATAAATTATACGCATGAGAACGAAACCGCGTCAAAGAATAAAAAACTAAAATAACCGGTTACCTTGAATCGAAAAAAGTCCTGATGCATCACGAAAAAAGCCCCCGGTATAGGGGCTTTTTTCGTGATGCATCAGGACAAGGATCAATCTGCTTCAGTACCGATCGAACTCAACATCCGCAGGACTTGAGAGCGACAGCTTCACCCCCTCATCTTTCCCAGATTTTTTTTTCTCAACCCCACCTGCAGAGGCGGGCAAAGGCTGAGAACGCCCTGGTGTCTTCTGCCCGCCTTCTATCTCCACCTTGAAAAAGGCGATGGTCTCCTGCAAATGGGCGGCCTGGGCGGTCAGTTCCTCGCTGGTGGAAGCCATCTCCTCGGCAGCCGCGCTGTTGGCCTGAATTACCTGGTCAAACTGCTGAATGGCCCTGGCGTTCTCGTCGATCCCCCTGGCCTGCTCGTTAGACGCCGCATCGATCTCATGGACCAGCTCCGCGGTTTTCTGGATCTGCGGCACTATCTCATTGATGAGCCTGCCCGCGTTGGAAGCGGTTTCCACGCTGTCTCCAGCGACCCTCTTGATCTCCTGAGCCGACACCTGGCTGCGCTCGGCAAGCTTACGCACCTCGGAGGCCACCACGGCGAAGCCTTTGCCGTGTTCCCCGGCCCGGGCCGCCTCAATAGCGGCGTTCAAGGCCAGCAGATTTGTTTGACGAGCGATCTCCTCGATCAGCTCGATCTTGGTGGCGATGAGCTGCATGGCCGCAACGGTTTCCGCCACCGCTTTGCCCCCAGTTACGGCATCGGCGGCCGCCTTGGTGGAAATGGTCGCAGTCTGTCGGGCATGGTCCGCAGTCTGGGCCACGGTGCTGGCCAGTTCCTCCATGGAGGAAGAAATTTCCTCCACCGAGGCCGCCTGTTCGCTGGCCCCCTGGGAGACCAGCTCCGAACTGCTGCTCAACTCCTGACTACCGCCGGCGACCTGATCGGCGGCGGCACGCACATCAATGATAACCGACTTCAACTTGGCCACCATATCTTGGAGCGCCTGGATAAGATCATCACTGTCGCTCCGCTTCTTGAGAGTGAACCGCAGGTTGCCCTCGGCAATCTCGCGGGCCGCGCCGGTGATCTCCTTGAGAGAGCCGATGAGGACGCTTACCGCCGAGCCGATGCCGTCAAAGACCTGCCTCACTGCCTGGGTGTCGCTGTCCGCCTGCTCGGTGCTGATGGAGAGGGTCAAATCGCCCTTGGCAAGCTTGTCGAGCAGCTCCACCAGCTTCCGGGTTTCAACATCCTGATAACCGGCAACCTTGCTCGCCACCCGGGCCGCCTTCTTGATGGCGGTTTGGTCGGTAACCCACTCCGCCGCGCCGATAATCTTGCCCTGCTCGTCACGAAGCGGGCTGGCGCTGTAAGCGATATCCAGATCCACCCCGGCCGCCGGATGGGCGTCGGTTTCACTGCCGGCCTCCTGTCCGGTCCGCATGGCCTGGCCGCAGGCACAACGGTCGGTTTTGCAGTCCGAGGTCCTGAAATGGTCGTAGCACTTGGTGCCGAGGAGTTGGGCCGGGCTCTTGCCGCCCACCTTGGCGCCCAGTTCATTCATGTACTGAATGGAGAAGTCGCTATCGATGATCATGGCCGGAGAAGGCATGGTATCCAGGAGCCTCACCAGTCGGCCGATGGTGTTGTTGATCCCTTCCACGATCCTGCGGAAATCCCCCAAGTGCTTGGCCGAGTCGGCCCGAACGGAAAGCCTTCCTTCCATGGCCGCACGGGAAAGCATATTGACATCCGAGATCATGGCATTGACCGTGGCTACGCAGGTATTGAAGGCATCGGCAATACCCTGGAAGGTCTGATGCACCTCGACCGTGTCCGCATCTCCGGGCGCAGGGATGATGGAGCAGGAGGTATCTCCCCGGGAAAGCATGGTCAGACAGGAGACAATCTTTTCCGTTTCAGCTTTCTGATAATCCGAGATCTTCCGCCCCAGACGGGCTGCTTTTTTCACCTCGCTCTGGTCGCACACCCACTCGGCCGCGCCAACAACCTTACCCTGCTCGTCACGGAGCGGTGTGGCGGCGTAGGAAATATCCAAATCAACACCAACCGCCGGATGGGCATCGGTTACGCCGTTGGCCTCCTGTCCGTTACGCATAGC
>Ga0224510_10000320_pt1 | contig 38737 bp, 34 predicted proteins | sample SF_May12_sed_USG_FD_170161 | JGI IMG/M metagenome (GOLD analysis project Ga0224510, IMG submission 170161) | Sediment microbial communities from San Francisco Bay, California, United States - SF_May12_sed_USGS_4_1 | ecosystem: Environmental > Aquatic > Marine > Sediment | place: USA: California... | reverse complement strand
ACCTGGGTGCGCATTAATCCGATCGATACTGATGCTGCCCGTGCCGATCTCGCGTCGGTCATGCCCGCGGCGCCGGCCGGCATCGTACTGCCCAAGCCGCGCAGTGCTGCGGATGTCGTGCAGCTCTCGGCAGCATTGGATCTGCTGGAGGCCGAGCACGGCCTCGTGACGGGGCAGACGCGAATCATGGCGATCTGCACGGAGCGGCCCGAGGCCTTGTTCACCTTGCACGGCTATGTCGGGGCAAACGCGCGGCTCGCCGCCCTGTCCTGGGGCGCTGAGGACCTGAGTACCGCGCTCGGCGCCAGCGCCAGTCGCGACCATGATGGCCAATGGTTGCCGACCTACGCCATGGCCCGCTCGCTCGCCTTGTGCGCGGCCGCGGCCGCCGGCGTCGCCGCAGTCGATACAGTATTTACCGATTACAACGACAGTGCCGGTCTGTCACGTTATGCAACAAACGCCAGGCGGGATGGTTTCAGCGGCATGCTGGCGATACATCCGTCGCAGGTCGACATCATCAATCGAGCCTTTTTACCGACCAGCGCGGAGATTGAGCACGCCGAGCGGGTTGTGGCACTGTTTGCGGCGAATCCTGGTGCCGGCACGCTCGGCCTGGATGGCACAATGCTGGATCGGCCGCACCTGCAGCATGCCGAACGCCTGCTGCAGCTGGCGCGAAAACTGACCGCCTCCTGAGAAAAAGACGAGACAAGAAGGCCAACACAATGACACATGTTTATCCCGTGGATCCCGCCGTCAGTGCGCGGGCGCTGATTGATGCCGCCGGCTACGAGCAAATGTACGCACGCTCGGTGAGCGAAAATGAGAAGTTCTGGGCCGAGCAGGCGAAGCGAATCGACTGGATCAGGCCTTTCAGCAAAGTGAAGGACGTATCGTACGCTCGCGATGACCTGCATATCCGCTGGTACGAGGACGGTACCCTCAATGTTTGCTATAACTGCGTAGACCGTCACCTGGCGCAGAAAGCCGATGATGTCGCGATTATCTGGGAAGGTGACGATCCGGCGCGCGACCTGAAGATTACCTACCGTGAATTGCATCAGCGCGTTTGCCGGTTTGCGAATTCACTGAAGTTACTTGGTGCCAAGCGCGGCGACCGTATCACCATCTACATGCCGATGATCCCGGAGGCCGCCGTGGCCATGCTGGCCTGTGCACGCATTGGCGCGGTGCATTCGGTGGTGTTTGGCGGATTTTCGCCAGAGGCTCTCGCCGGACGTATTCACGATTGTGCATCGAATATTGTCATTACCGCCGATGAGGGTGTGCGCGGCGGTAAGAAAGTTCCGCTCAAGGCAAATGTCGATGCCGCGGCCCGGCACGCGGACGTCACGACACTCGAGAAAGTGCTGGTGGTGCGTAACACAGGCAACGCCATTCCCCTGGTCGACGGGCGCGATCATTGGCTGCATGAGCTCGAAGCGAGGGTCGATGCCGATAGTCCGTGCGAGGAAATGGGTGCGGAGGATCCGTTGTTCATCCTGTACACCTCGGGATCTACAGGCAAGCCGAAGGGCGTACTGCACACGACCGGTGGCTATCTGGTGTATGCCGCGATGACGCACCAGTACGTATTCGACTATCACCCGGGCGACATTTACTGGTGCACGGCGGACGTTGGCTGGGTAACCGGCCACAGTTATATCGTCTACGGGCCGCTCGCCAACGGCGCGGTTACGCTGATGTTCGAGGGTGTACCCAATTACCCGACGGCAGCGCGCTTCTGGGAGGTATGCGACAAGCACCAGGTGAATATCTGCTACACGGCGCCGACGGCGATACGCGCATTGATGCGCGAAGGCAACGCGCCGGTCACGGGCACGTCGAGGCAGAGCCTGCGACTGCTTGGCTCGGTGGGCGAGCCGATCAATCCGGAAGCCTGGGAGTGGTATTACAGCGTGGTCGGTGAGCGGCGCTGCCCGATCGTTGATACCTGGTGGCAGACCGAAACGGGCGGTATCCTGATCAGCCCGCTACCCGGTGCGACCGCGCTGAAACCGGGTTCCGCGAGCAAGCCGCTGTTCGGCATACAGCCGGCCATTGTGGATAGTGACGGTAATTACCTGAGCGGTGCCGCGTCGGGTGTCCTGGTGCTCTGCGATAGCTGGCCGGGGCAGATGCGTACTATCTACGGCGATCACCAGCGTTTTATTGACACTTATTTTTCGACCTTCGAGGGCGCCTATTTTACCGGCGATGGCGCGCGCCGCGATGAAGACGGTTATTACTGGATCACCGGTCGCGTCGATGACGTGCTGAATGTTTCCGGGCACCGCATGGGAACGGCCGAGGTCGAGAGTGCGCTGGTCGCGCACCAGGATGTTGCCGAAGCGGCCGTCGTTGGCTATCCGCATGACATCAAGGGACAGGGCATCTACGCCTACGTAACCTTAATGCAGGGCGTCACGGCAAGTGACGCGTTGCGCAGTGAATTGCAGCAATGGGTGCGCAAGGAAATCGGGCCGATCGCGAAGCCGGACCTGATTCAGTGGGCGCCCGGTTTGCCGAAAACTCGCTCGGGGAAAATCATGCGGCGCATATTGCGCAAAATTGCGGCAGATGATTTTGCGCAGCTTGGGGACACGTCGACGCTGGCCGACCCGGCAGTCGTCGACAACCTGATCGCGAATCGCCAGAATCGCGCCGATTAGGCCTCAGCCTCGTCAGCCTCGCCGGCAGCGGGGGCTGTTTCGGTAATGTTGTGCTGCTTGTCGAGTACCACGGTCGCCTTGAGATGGCCATCGGCGCCGCCAAGACGTTTGAACTCGGCAATCTGCCGCTCGTAAGCGCGCACGAATTCCTCGGCAAACAACTGCGGGAAGCGGCCACCGCCTTTTTCCGTCAGTATCGGGTACAGGTCCCCGTATAGCGCCCAATACCGGTACTTGTTGGTAAGTTTCGCCCACAATCCGTTACCGAGTGTGCGATCGAAAATGACCTGCAACTCTTCCGGATCGAAGCGATCTGAGAATTCAAGAAATGCGCTGTTCATCGCACCGGGAAACGCGTCCTGGTGGAATAGCAGGTCGCGGCAGACTTCCCGTACCGAATCGCGCGGGCCAAGGTACTCGCCTTCCTTGCCGATCAGAAGTTGCCTGAGCGAGTCGGCCGTATTGGCGGATAGCTTCAAGGCGTTGTTTTGCCTTGGCAGCACAGTAGTCTGGTCGAGGCGAAACGCACTTTTGAAACTGGCGCGGCTGGCGAGCAGTTGCGTGATGCCTTCAACGAACTCCCGCAATACCTCACCGGCATTGTGCATGACCTCGGCAAGATCTGCAGACGGGTGCAATTCCCGCCGGTTGATCCCCAGTCCGTCGAGAAATGCGTCCATCAATTCGCGAGTCGCAAGGTCGCTGGCTTCGAGCGCGGCGGCCGGGCGCGGTTTTGCCGCCGGCGGAGCCTTTGCCTCGGGTTCAGCAACGCCGGTCCGGGTCTGGCTGCCAAACAATGCCGACTGGAAAGCTGCATCGCCGGTCAGTGCATCTTCGTCGAGCAGCATCATGCCGGTCTTGAGCGGGTCTGCGTCCACCAGTGAGGCACCGTGGTCGGTCACGTCAGAGGCCGGATCATGCAGCGGGATCACCAGGCTTTCGCCCTCGTCAACCGAAACATTGATGACGAAGTCACCGAGACGAATCACATCGCCGTTGAACAAACGGCGTGGATTGCCTTTGCCCAGCGGTTCGCAGTCGCCATTGATATACACGCCATTGGAACTGGTATCAGCCAGGTAGTAGGCGCCGCCCTTGAAATCAATCGTGGCATGGCGACCGGAAATGAAGCGATCCGGGTCCGGCAGTATCCAGTCGTTCTGTAGCGAGCGCCCGATCGTGCCGCCCTTGTTGCGAAAAACGCGCACCGCGTCGTCGCCGACAAGCTCGCGGTGTTCGCTGACGATTTCGAGTTGCAGTGCCATGACCAATGAATCTTGCAGAGAAACAAAGCGTTACGCTGCGGCGTAGTTCACATAATCAGCAGCCTTGTTTTTCGCTAATACCCCAAATATGAGAAAAAATGACCATATGAGAATCATTTTTGCGGATTCGAGAATGCCGGGCCAAAATCCATGGTTTTAGTTAAACTACGCGGCCTTCGAGGCGGGCGTTGTGACCAAGCAAAATCTTTACAGAGTTGTGTTCATGAGCCAGGGACAGGTCTACGAGATCTATGCCCGCGACGTCAGTCATGGCGACCTGTTCGGCTTTGTATCGGTGGAGCAGCTGGTTTTCGGCGAGCGCAGCACCGTGGTGGTTGACCCCGGTGAAGAAAAGATCAAATCCGAGTTTGCGCACGTCAAGCGTACCTACCTGCCGATGCACTCGGTGATTCGCATTGATGTGGTCGACAAGCAGGGCGCCAGCAAGATTTCCAAGCTGGAAGGCAATGTCGCCCAGTTCCCCGTACCGATTTACACGCCGCGAGACAGTAACACTTAATGCTTGAGCTGGCCGGGCAGCCTGCGCTGTCAGATTTTCGACTCGCGAAATTACTTGAGACTTTGCAGCAGGCGGAACCGCGAGTCCGTTCCTTGGCCGCACGTTATTGCTATTTCGTGGGCCTGCATGCAAACCTGGGTGCCGAACACAAACAGCGTCTCAATGCACTGCTGCTGTCGGGCGACAAGGCCGGCAACCTCGGCAAGGGTGCGATCACGCTATACGTGCTGCCGCGCGCCGGCACCATATCACCGTGGTCGAGCAAGGCAACCGATATCGCGCACGCCTGCGAGCTGGATTCGGTCGCGCGCATCGAACGCGGCATTTGTTACGGATTGCATTTCAGGTCGGCGGTGGCCGACGACGATCTCGACTCGCTGGCTGCCTTGCTGCACGATCGCATGACCGAGGCGATATTCAAGAATGGCGACGATGCCGCGGCATTGTTTGCCACTCATGAGGCCACGCCAATGGCAACGATCCCGCTGTCCGATACCGGCAGCAGCGCGTTGCTCAAGGCCAATGTCGATCTCGGCCTCGCACTGACCGGGCAGGAAATCGACTACCTGGCGGAAAACTACCACAAGCTTGGACGCGATCCCACCGACGCCGAGCTGATGATGTTTGCGCAGGCGAATTCAGAGCATTGCCGGCACAAGATATTCAATGCGGACTGGATCATTGACGGCGTAGCACAGCCGGAACGTCTGTTTGGCATGATTCGTTCGACCACTGAGGGCAATCCCGCTGGAGTCATCTCTGCGTACGCAGATAACGCGGCGGTCATAGAAGGCTCTGTGGCCGCACGCCTCATGCCAGTCGCGGCCGATCGTGAATACCGCTATTTCGAAGAGCCTGTGCACATCCTGATGAAAGTGGAAACGCACAATCACCCGACCGCGATTTCGCCTTTTCCCGGTGCCGCGACCGGATCGGGAGGTGAAATTCGCGACGAAGGGGCGACCGGTCTCGGCGCCAGGCCCAAAGCCGGCCTTACTGGTTTCACCGTTTCGCATCTGCGCATTCCAGGTTTCGAGGAGCCGTGGGAGATTGATTTTCCACACCCGGACCGCATGGCGTCGCCGCTCCGCATCATGCTCGAAGGCCCGCTCGGTGGCGCAGCGTTCAACAACGAGTTCGGCCGGCCAAACCTGCTTGGCTATTTCCGCAGCTTCGAGAGTCGCGTGCCGGGACTGCCGCACAATGAGATTCGTGGCTACCACAAGCCAATCATGATTGCAGGCGGTGTCGGCAACGTACGTGCCGAGCACGCCCGCAAGATCGATGTGCCCGTGGGCGCGAAGCTCGTGGTGATCGGTGGCCCAGCCATGCTGATCGGACTTGGCGGCGGTGCCGCGTCGAGCCTTGCCAGCGGCAGCAGCAGCGAAGCACTGGATTTCGCCTCGGTGCAACGCGGCAACCCGGAAATGCAGCGCCGCGCGCAAGAGGTGATCGACCGCTGCTGGCAAAAAGGCGCGTCGAACCCGATCCTTCTGATTCATGATGTTGGTGCGGGCGGCCTGTCGAATGCGGTGCCAGAGGCCGTCAATCACAGCCGGCACGGCGCAACGATCGAGCTGCGCGACATAGCCAATGCCGAGCCCGGTATGTCGCCGATGGGTATCTGGTGTAACGAAGCGCAGGAACGCTATGTGCTGGTTATTGCCGATGACCAGGTCGACGCATTCCGGGAAATTTGCGCGCGCGAGCGGTGTCCCGTGTCCATTATCGGTACCTTGACCGACGACCAGGTCCTGGTCGTGCACGATCGTGAGTTCAACAATCAGCCGGTCGCGATGCCCATGGCCATGTTGCTGGGCAACCCGCCGAAGATGACGCGCGACGTGCGGCGCGAGCCACACACGATCGGGCAGCTCGATCTGTCGCGCATAGAACTCCAGGAAGCGGTCAACCGCGTATTGCGGTTTCCCGCTGTGGCCGACAAGTCGTTCCTGATTCATATCGGTGACCGGACCGTGGGCGGCTTGAGCGTTCGCGACCAGATGGTCGGTCCGTGGCAGGTCCCGGTGGGTGATGTCGCGATTACCGCCTGCACTTACACTGGCTATGCGGGCGAAGCCATGGCAATGGGCGAGCGCCCGCCGCTGGCAATCCTGAATGCTCCGGCGTCGGGGCGTATGGCCGTCACCGAGGCGATTACCAATATTGCCGCCGCGCCCATTGGCGATATCGGCAAGATCCGGCTGTCGGCCAACTGGATGGCCGCCGCCGGTCATCCCGGTGAGGATGCACAGTTGTTCGACACGGTCAAAGCGGTCGGCAACGGCTTTTGCCGCGAACTCGGTGTAGCGATCCCGGTTGGCAAGGATTCACTGTCTTTACAGGCACGCTGGCAAGACGCCGAGCAGGAATACGTGGTCGTTTCACCGGTCTCGCTCGTGGTCACCGCTTTCGCGCCGGTCAGCGACGTGCGCAAGCACGTGACCCCGGAATTGCAGCGCGTGGATGGCGCGAGCTACCTGTTGCTGCTGGATCTCGGGCAAGGCAGGAATCGCATGGGCGGCTCGTGCCTCGCGCAGGTGTACCAGCGTAGCGGTGGCGATGCGCCGGATCTCGATGATGCCCAGATACTGAAAAATTTCTTCGCCGCAATCCAGGAACTGATCAGTCGCGGCATGCTGCTGGCGTATCACGATCGCAGCGACGGCGGACTGCTCGCGACACTCGCGGAAATGATGTTTGCCAGCCGCCTCGGCATTGATCTGCAGCTGGCCGGTTCCGATCAGCAGCTGCTCTGCCAGCTCTTCAGCGAGGAAGCCGGTGCGGTGATCCAGGTGGAAAGGGCCAAGCTGACGCAAGTGCAGATGGTGCTGGATCGGACCGGCGCCAGCGCCACGGCGATCGGTCGTGTCGACGACACCCGGCAATCTTTGACGGTGCGTCGCGACAATACAATTGTGCTGCAGCTAAGCCGTGCACAGATGCAACGGCAATGGTCGGCAACGAGTTCGCGGATCCAGGCCGTGCGGGATAATCCGGTCACCGCGCGGCAGGAATACGAACGCATTCTCGATGACAAGGACCCGGGCCTGCATGCCGTGCTGACATTTGATCCGGCCGACGACATTGCGCGACCTTACCGGGCGGCTGGCGGGCCGCGCGTTGCCATATTGCGCGAGCAGGGTGTGAACAGTCAGTACGAAATGGCCGCCGCCTTCATGCGCGCAGGCTTTGTCGCCGTCGATGTGCACATGAGTGACCTGCTGCAGGGTCGCGACAACCTGGCGAATTACCATGGTGTGGTTGCCTGCGGCGGCTTTTCATTCGGCGATGTACTCGGTGCAGGTGGCGGTTGGGCGAAGTCGATTCTCTACCAGGACCAGATGCGTGATCAGTTTGCTGAATTCTTTTTCCGCGGCGACACGTTTGCACTCGGTGTGTGCAACGGTTGCCAGATGCTGGCGCAAATCAAGGAACTGATACCAGGTGCGCGCCACTGGCCACAATTCCGCCGCAACAGGTCAGAGCAATTTGAATCGCGCCTGAGCCTGATTGAGATATTGCAGAGCCCATCCATTTTCCTCGACGGCATGGCCGGCTCGCGCTTGCCGATCGCGACCGCGCACGGCGAGGGGCGCGTTGTTTTTGTGGATGAATCGGATCGATACGCGGCGTCGCACCTTATCGCTGCCCGCTACGTGGATAACTACGGCAATGTCGCGGACCATTATCCGGCGAATCCGAACGGTTCGCCGGACGGTATCTGCGCACTGTCGAACGACGATGGGCGTGTCACGATAATCATGCCGCATCCCGAGCGCGTGGCCCGGACCATCCAGAATTCCTGGCATCCGGCGAACTGGGGAGAGGACGGTCCCTGGCTGCGTATGTTCCGCAACGCGCGCGTCGCAATCGGTTAACTCCAAAGGGGTCAGAGCCCTTTTTGTCCCAAATATGGCATGACGTATATGGTCGAAAAAGGGCTCTGACCCCTTTTGGTCAGGCGGAGGTAGCGAGATCGGCCTGGCTTTCCTCGACAAAGAAGCGCCGCACCTTGATGGCACGCGTCAGTTTGCCGCGCCGCACGAAGCACTGGTAAAACATGTCTTTCATGACCTCGAGCAGAATGCCGGCCTGCGCACGACTCAGCAGCGGCAGATTTTCTTCCGCACCAGCGTCAAACAATACGACCTTGATCGGCGCAAAGCTGTCATCGTCGATGCCGGCGATCTGCTGCGCGGTCATGACTTCGTCAAAGGCACGCAATTTGCCACCTTCGCCAAGCGCGGCGAAGGCGCTGGCTGCGGAGCGACGACACATGGACGCAAACGCGTTGAAATTGTTGCCGGCGTAGCAGGCAAGGGCCTCGCGAAACAGGATCTCGGTGTCCTTCGGCAGGTAGGAGAAAGCGAAGCGTTCCTTGGGCCTTTCGAGCTCGACGAAATTTCGGTACAGCTCGACCTGGTTTTCCGAGTAGTTGCGAACCGCAAAGCGCAGAAACACGGGTGCCTTGCAGGCATCGCACTGAAACACCAGCCCAACGTGTTTCGGCTGGTCCCGAAGCAGCGCATCGACAGCCGGTACGGACTGCGGGCTCATATGCGCAAACACACCGCAGTACGGACATTCGAGCCCCAGCCGCTCGCCGTCCTCGGCCAGCAGCCCCTGATCTCTGTCCAGAACGTGTGTCATAGTCGCTCGTAATTGTTGCTTGGCAATTCTATCAGTCAAATCAACCAGCTAGCCGAGTATGCCGGAAGCGCCGGCAAGCGGACGAAGACGTTAACATAATCCCGGAATCATTCCTGTTACCGGCCCCAGTCACCGATGGCCTGGCGCGCTGCCTCGTTCACCGGTCGCGCGATCAGGGCGTCGCGACTCAGCGTGACGCGAAAGCGTGCGCCGTCCGCCATCGGCAGGTATGTTGCGCTGCCGTAGTACGCATCCATGCCGGGCGTAAATTTCGGAAAGTTGCGTGCCAGGCTCCACAGATCGAGTGGCCGCTCTGCAGCGAGGGAGTGCACGGTGCGCGGCGCGCTGCGCTCACGGTCGACGGAGGTATAACGGCCGCTGAGGCGCTCCAGCTGGTATACGGGTTCGAGGCCGAGAATCGTGGCGGGCGGTTTCCAGGTCAGTACGCGCGCGTCGAGCTGCCACTCGTCGCCGCGCATTCGCAACAGCTGATCGATCTGACCGTCAATCATGAGTCGTGCCGTGTATTCTTCGCTCGCCGATTGTACGAACTCGATTTCCGCCACCAGTTGTTCTGCTGTCAGCCGCTGGTAGCCGAGGTAGCTGATAAACAACATCACCCCGGCGGTGCCGATCGCTGCCGTGGCCGCGCACATGGCCGCTGAGCCGCCGGCACGCAACACGCGGCCACGCCGTATCTGGCGCAACATTGCACGCAGGAACAGCAATGCAATCAGTGCAAAAACACCGCTGGCAATCAGCAGATTCATCGGCGCTGCTAGCCCTCCAGCCGTTTGTACTTGATGCGATGCGGGTTATCCGCATCGTCGCCGAGGCGGCGTTTTCTGTCGGCCTCATAGTCAGCATAGTTGCCGGCAAACCAGGTTACGACCGAGTCTCCCTCGAACGCCAGGATATGGGTGCAAATGCGATCCAGAAACCAGCGATCGTGTGAGATCACGATAGCCGAGCCGGGAAACTCAAGCAGCGCTTCTTCAAGCGCGCGCAGTGTTTCGACATCGAGATCGTTGGTTGGTTCATCGAGCAACAACAGGTTGCCGCCGGACTTCAGCATCTTGGCGAGGTGCACGCGATTGCGTTCGCCGCCAGACAGGATGCCGATCTTTTTCTGCTGTTCGGCGCCGCGGAAATTAAATCTGCCGACATACTGTCGCGACGGAGTTTCATAATTGCCTACCTTGATCAGGTCGAGGCCGTCAGAAATTTCCTCCCAGACGGACTTGCTGTCGTCGAGGCTGTCGCGCGACTGGTCAACACTGGAAAGTTGCACGGTTTCACCCAGCCGGATACTGCCGGCGTCGGGCTTGTCGGTCCCGGTGATCATGCGAAACAGGGTGGTCTTGCCAGCGCCATTCGGGCCGATCACGCCGGCGATGCCACCAGCCGGTAACTGAAAACTCAAGTCATCAATCAGCAGACGGTCGCCGAATCCTTTCCTCAGAGCATTGACTTCGATTACAACGTCGCCGAGTCGCGGACCGGGCGGTATGTAAATTTCATTGGTCTCGTTGCGCTTCTGATAACTTACCGACGAAATTTCCTCGAACTGGCGCAGTCTCGCCTTGGACTTGGCCTGGCGGCCCTTCGGGTTCGAGCGTACCCACTCGAGCTCGGTCTGCATGGCTTTCTGGCGCGCTTTCTCGCCAGCCTCTTCATTCGCCAGCCGCTTGCTCTTTTGATCCAGCCACGAGGAGTAGTTGCCTTGCCATGGAATGCCCTGGCCGCGGTCGAGCTCAAGTATCCAGCCGGCAACGTTGTCGAGGAAGTAACGATCATGCGTGACCGCGATGACAGTACTCGGGTACTCATGCAGAAAACGCTCCAGCCAGGCTACCGACTCGGCATCCAGATGATTGGTCGGCTCATCCAGCAGCAACATGTCGGGCTGTGACAGCAGCAGGCGGCATAACGCGACACGGCGCTTCTCGCCGCCGGATATTTTCGTGACATCCGCGTCCCAGGGTGGCAGTCGCAGTGCATCGGCCGCGATTTCGAGCTTGCGGTCCAGTTCCCAGGCACCGGCCGTATCGATCGCGTCCTGCAACCTGCCCTGTTCTTCCAGCAGCGCATTCATTTCGTCATCGCTCATTGGCTCGGCGAACTTCATCGCGATTTCGTCAAAACGGGTCAGCAGCGCCTTGGTTGCAGCAACGCCTTCCTCAACATTGCCGCGTACGTCCTTGCTGGCGTCGAGCTCGGGCTCTTGCTCGAGGTAGCCAATCCTGATGCCGGGCTGCGGCCGCGCCTCGCCTTCGAACTCAGCATCGAGACCCGCCATGATGCGAAGCACGGTCGACTTGCCGGAACCGTTGAGACCGAGCACGCCGATCTTGGCGCCCGGGAAAAAAGACAGGGAAATGTCCTTAATAATGAATCGCTTCGGTGGCACAACCTTGGCCACGCGATTCATGGTGTAGATATATTGCGCCATTGCAGTCCGCAGGTAGTTATGCAGGGCGCATTATCCGGTATGCTGCGCCGATAGCAAACAACAAGAAGTCGCGCGCAATGAGCGATTCGGTGCTTGTTTACAAGGGAAGTGCTCTGGCCAATTACGGATTTGGCGATCCACACCCTTTTGGGCTCGACCGGCACGATGTATTCCAGCATGAACTGGCGAATGCCGGGCTGGGCGACGCGATCAGTTACGCTTGGCCCAAGCGCGCCACTGTCGACGAACTGTTGTTGTTCCATACCGCCGATTACATCAACCTGGTGTCGCTGAAGTCCGAGCAGGGGCATGGCTTTATTGACCAGGGTGATACGCCCGCTATAGCCGGAATATTTGATGCCGCCTCGGATGTCGTTGGCACCACGCTGGCAGCGGTTGACGCCGTTATGCGCGGTGACGGCAAGCGCGCCTTTGTGCCGATCGCCGGCCTGCACCACGCGGCACGTGACCGGGCCGCCGGGTTTTGTGTCTTTAACGATTGTGGTGTGGCCGTTGAGTACCTGCGTCGCAAGCACGGCCTGCGACGCATCGCCTATGTTGATATCGATGCGCATCATGGCGATGGCATGTATTACGGCTTTGAGGACGACCCTGATCTGTTGTTCGCCGACATTCATGAGGATGGCCGCTTCCTGTATCCGGGTACCGGCGCCGCGGAGGAAACCGGTACCGGCAAGGCGCGCGGCACAAAGCTCAATATACCCATGGCGCCGGGCGCCGGCGACGCAGAATTCGAGCGCGAGTGGCGCCGTGTTGAAACCTACCTCGAGCACGCAAAACCAGAGTTCATACTTTTCCAGTGTGGTGCGGACAGTCTTGCCGGCGATCCGATCACGCATCTTTGCTATACGGAACAGGCGCATGCCAACGCGGCAGCTGCCTTGTGCCGCATTGCCGACCGGCATTGCGGCGGCAGGATTGTCGGCACTGGCGGCGGCGGTTACAACCGGCATAACCTGGCCCGGGCCTGGACGCGGGTGGTGCAGTCTTTCGTCGCGGCCGGCTAGGCAGTACCATCGCGTCCTTTAATTTTCTCGCCCCGGAGCTTTCTCCTGATGTTTGACAGAGACACGTCCCTCGACATTTTTGACCCCGATGTGGCACGAGCCATTGCCAGCGAAAACCGACGCCAGGAAGAGCACATCGAGCTGATTGCGTCAGAGAATTACGCCAGTCCCCGGGTAATGGCTGCACAGGGTTCGGTCCTGACCAACAAATACGCTGAAGGTTATCCCGGCAAGCGTTATTACGGTGGTTGCGAGTTTGTCGACGTCGTCGAAGCGCTGGCGATCGAACGTGCCAAAAAGCTGTTCGCGGCGGACTACGCGAATGTGCAGCCGCATTCCGGATCGCAGGCCAACGCGGCGGCCTACATGGCGCTGCTGGACGCCGGCGATACCGTGCTGGGTATGAGCCTGGCCGAGGGCGGGCACCTTACCCACGGTAGCAAAGTCAATTTCTCCGGCAAGCTGTACAACGCGCATCAGTACGGGTTGGTGGCCGAAACCGGTGAAATCGACTACGAGCAGGTGCAGCAACTTGCGACGGCGCACAAGCCACGCATGATCGTGGCCGGCTTCTCGGCCTATTCGCGCGTGGTCGACTGGCAGCGATTTCGAGAAATTGCCGACAGCGTCGGCGCCTACCTGATGGTGGATATGGCGCATGTTGCCGGCCTGGTGGCGACCGGCCATTATCCAAGTCCAATATCGGTCGCCGATGTTGTGACCACAACCACGCACAAGACCTTGCGCGGGCCACGCGGTGGCATGATTCTGGCGCGCAGGAACGATGCGATAACGAAAAAACTTGACTCGCTGGTGTTCCCGGGAACGCAGGGCGGGCCCTTGATGCATGTCATTGCCGCCAAGGCAGTCGCGCTGCAGGAGGCGATGTCACCTGCATTCAAGGATTACCAGGCCCAGGTTTGTGTGAATGCGAAGGTTATGGCGGCAACGCTTGCCGATCGCGGCTACCCGATAGTTTCAGGTGGCACCGACAACCACCTGATGCTGGTCAGCCTGATCGACAAGGGCATTACGGGCAAGGCTGCCGATGCGGCGCTTGGCAGGGCAAACATCACGGTGAACAAGAACGCCGTGCCCAATGATCCGCAGTCGCCATTTGTCACCAGCGGCCTGCGTCTCGGCACACCCGCAATAACTACGCGCGGATTCGGCGTCGATGAAGTGCGTGAGCTTAGCGGCTGGATAGCGGATATACTCGACGACCTCGACAACGAACAGACCAATCAGCGGATTCGCGGCCGGGTGCTCAGCCTTTGCAAGCGCTTTCCCGTTTACGTTTGATCCAGATATCTCATGCATTGTCCGTTCTGCAGCCATGAAGAGACCAAGGTCATTGACTCGCGCCTCGCGGGCGATGGCACGCAGATCCGTCGTCGCCGGCAATGCCTTGATTGCAATGAGCGCTTCACTACGTTCGAGTCAGCTGAACTGGTCATGCCGCGGCTGATCAAGAACGACAAGACGCGGCAGCCATTTGATGAGAACAAACTTCGCAACAGTATGACTCGGGCGCTCGAGAAAAGACCGGTGCCCAGCGATGAACTGGAAGCGTCTGTCGCACGATTGATTCACCGCCTGCGCACAATTGGTGAGCGCGAAGTGCCATCGCGGCTGGTCGGCGACCTGGTCATGGAAGAATTGCGTGCGCTGGATGAGGTCGCCTATGTGCGTTTCGCTTCAGTGTACCGGCGATTCCAGGACGTCACGGAGTTTGAAGAGGAAATCAGGCGCTTGCAGCGAATTTCAGAAACGGCTGCGAGCCGCGAGCAAATGTCATTGCTGCCCGAGTTGTTCGGCAAGAAAAAGTAGGCGCTGATGCCTGACTTTACTGACAGCGACAGCGCCTTCATGCAGCGAGCCGTAGAGCTCGCCAGAAATGGCCTGTTCAGCGCACACCCGAATCCCATGGTGGGGTGTGTGCTGGTGAAACAGGGCAAAATCGTCGCTGAAGGCTGGCACGAGGTCGCTGGCGAGGCACATGCAGAGATTCGGGCGCTCGCTGCGGCCGGTGACAATGCGCGCGGCGCGACGGCTTACGTTACGCTCGAGCCCTGTGCCCACCATGGCCGGACGCCACCCTGCACCGCAGCGTTGATTGCCGCCGGGATCCGGGAAGTTGTCGTGGCGTGCGGTGACCCCAACCCGAGAGTCGACGGCAAGGGCATGCAGGCATTGCGCGACGCGGGCATAGCCGTGCGCACCGGTGTACTCCGCGAGCAGGTTGAGCAGTTACTCGCAGGGTTCTTCTGTCGCATGCTGCGCGGCCGCCCGCGCGTTCGTATCAAGATTGCGTGTAGCCTTGACGGTGCCATCGCCATGGCGGACGGGCAAAGTCAGTGGATCACGGGCGCAGAGGCCAGGGCCGATGGACAGCGCCTGCGCGCGAGCTCGGGTGCGGTGATGACCGGTATTGGTACGGTGCTGGCGGATGACCCGTCGTTAACGGTGCGTGATGCCAGCTTGATTCCGCATGGCCGGCAGCCGCTGCGCGTCATCGTTGACAGTGAATTGCGCATGCCGCTGGCAGCAGAAATGCTGGTTCTGCCGGGTACGACTCTTGTTTACTGCTGCGATGACAGTCGCGCCGGCGCGCTGCGAGCCGCTGGCGCGGAGGTTGCCAGGGTCTCCGGCAAGAGCGGACTGGTCGATCTTGTGGCGGTACTTGCCGATCTCGGCAAGCGCGATGTCAACGATCTGCTGGTTGAGGCCGGGCCCTCGCTCGCCGGACAACTGCTGTTGCAGGGCCTGGTGGATGAACTTGTTATTTACCAGGCACCACACATCATGGGCAGTGAAACCATGCGCATGTTCAACACACCGGGCTGGTCGCAACTCATGCAAAGGCAACGCTTGCAGATTGTCGACCGGACCGAGTTTGGCGACGACCTGCGCATCACTGCAAGGCCTGTGAGTTAGGGTCATGTTTACCGGTATCGTGCAGGCAATCGGCAACATTGCGGCGATAGAGCGGGTCGCTGGCGATATGCGCCTGGTCGTGCGCACGGCGGAACTGCCATTTTCCAGCTACGCCGTTGGCGACAGCATCGCCGTGAACGGTGCCTGCCTTACGGCGACAGCCTTGCACGCGGACGGATTTGATACCGATGTCTCCACCGAGACGCTGGCGGTGACCTCGCTGGGCAGCCTGTCGGTGGGCTCGCAGGTGAATCTCGAACCATCCCTTCGCCTTGGCGATCGGCTCGGTGGACACCTGGTCAGTGGCCATATTGATTGCCTCGGCAAGGTGACCGCACTCAGCAAGGATGCACGCTCGATCCGGTTGCGTGTTGCAATCGCGCCTGAGTTTGCGCGTTATGTCGCGAGGAAGGGTTCGGTGTGTGTCGACGGCGTCAGTCTTACCATCAATGCAGTATCTGCAAACGTCATTGACTTGAATATCATCCCGCATACGGCCGAGACTACGATTATCGGCAACTACTCGGTGGGCACAGTGGTCAACATTGAGGTAGATTTGCTGGCGCGCTATGTTGAGCGCCTGCTGCTGAAGGACGAAGGTGGCCTGTCAATGGAATTTCTGAAGACGAATGGTTATGTCTGACAAGACAACAATGCGCCCGAATTCGATCGGTAACTCATTCGCCCGGATCGAGGACATCATCGCTGATATCCGCGACGGCAAGATGGTCATCATGGTGGATGACGAGAATCGCGAGAACGAAGGTGACCTGCTGATGGCGGCCGAGAAGGTGCGCCCTGAGGACATTAACTACATGGCAACTTACGGTCGAGGCCTGATATGCCTGACGCTCTCGCGTGAGCGCTGCGCGCAACTGCGCCTGCCATTGATGGTCAAGGAGACGGACCAGCACCACTCGACCAACTTCACGGTTTCGATTGAAGCCGCGGAAGGAATTACCACCGGAATCTCCGCACACGATCGCGCACGCACGGTGCTGGCAGCCGTCTCGGCAGACGCGAGGCCCGAGGATCTGAGCCAGCCCGGACACATTTTCCCGGTGATGGCGCAACCCGGCGGTGTCCTGGCGCGCGCGGGACACACTGAGGCAGGCTGCGACCTGGCGCGGTTGGCCGGTCTTGAACCCGCGGCCGTGATCGTCGAAATTCTCAATGAAGACGGCAGCATGGCGCGCCGGCCCGACCTCGAGAGGTTTGCGCGTGCGCACAAGATTCGCATCGGCACGATCGCCGACCTGATTCGCTATCGGCTGGAAACGGAAAACAACGTCGAGCGCATCGCCGAAAAGCAGGTCCAGACCGAACACGGCGAGTTCACAATGGTTTGCTTTGACGATCGCGTCAATCGCGCGGTACATCTTGCGCTGGTCAAAGGTGATCTTCGCAAAGCTGATAACCCTCTCGTGCGCGTGCACCTGCAGGACACGCTTGGAGATATTGTCGGCGTCCGCAGTCGCACCCTGGGTTGGCCGCTGGATGCAGCGATTGCGCGCATCGCGCGCGAAGAGGTCGGCGTAATTGTATTGCTGCGCGAGCAGGAATCGTCGCGGGACTTCATGGATGCGGTCGAGGCGCTGGACAAAAGCAGCGATGAACTGACCTCGCGGCGCAAACATGACGAGGTGTTTCGAACCTATGGGGTTGGCGCCCAGATTCTTCGTGATCTCGGACTGTCGAAAATCCGTGTATTATCGGCGCCTAAGCAAATGTATGCGATCTCGGGGTTCGGTCTCGAGATTTCTGAATACGTCGAGGGCTAATGGAAAAGATAAAGACGACCGAAGGGGACCTCGTCGTTCGCGATGCGCATTTTGGTATTGTCGCGTCGCGTTTCAATGATTTTATTGTCAGCTCCCTGCTTGGTGCTGCTGTCCGCTGCCTGCACAAGCATGGTGCGGTCGATGCGGATATCGAGATTGTCCGCGTACCCGGTGCATACGAAGTGCCCATCGCTGTAGACAAACTGGCGGCGAGCCGGCGCTGCGACGGCATTATTGCGCTGGGCGCCGTGATTCGTGGCGCCACGCCGCATTTCGATTACGTAGCCGGTGAATGCATGCGTGGCCTGTCGGCGGCATCACAAAAATATGGTATCCCGATAGGATTTGGTGTCCTGACCGTCGATACGATTGAACAGGCAATCGAACGAGCTGGCACCAAGGCCGGCAACAAGGGTGAAGAAGCGGCCCTTGCGGTTATAGAAATGGTCAATTTGCTGCGTCGCATCGACTAACGACATTGCCTGGAACCCGGCATGGGAAAGCATGAGTAAGATGGCTGCCACCGGCGCGCGTACCCGCGCTCGTGAGTTATTGCTGCAGGCGCTGTATCAAAAACAGATCGCCGGTCATGATTGCGTCGAATTGTTGCGGCAGTTTCGCGAACAGACAGCTTATAAACGGATTGACCAGAATTTTTTTGACACTGCCCTGGCGGCTATTTGCGATACCCAGGCTGAACTCGACCTGGCCATCGTGCCGCTGGTTGATCGACCCATCGAGCAGCTCGATCCGGTCGAAAAGGCAATCCTGCTGATCGGCGTATTTGAATTGCAGTCACGCCCGGACGTGCCGTTTCGTGTCGTGATCAACGAAGGCGTCAACCTCGCGAAACGCTTCGGCGCAATTGATGGTCACAAGTACATCAATGCATGCCTCGACCTTGCCGCGAAATCCCTGCGCGGCGACGAATTTCAAGCGCAAGGCGGTGGATGAGTTTGCACTCATCCGGCGGTACTTCGCGCGACCGGGCGCTGCCCCCGGCGTAACCACTGGTATCGGCGACGATGGCGCTGTGCTGCAACCGGAACCAGGCAGGGAGCTCATCGTGGTTATCGACACAGTGGTCGCAGGTGTGCATTTCCCGGATGGCATCGACCCATTTGACATTGCCTACCGAGCGGTTGCCGTAAATCTTTCCGATATCGCCGCAATGGGTGGTCGACCGCGCTGGATGACGCTGGCGTTGACCTTGCCATTGGCAGCGGAAGACTGGCTGGAGCGTTTTGCCGAGGGACTGCACGCGGCCGCGGCGGAGCATGCACTGAGCCTGGTCGGTGGCGATACCACCTATGGCAAGACATTGGTAATCAGTGTGCAGATTACCGGCGATGTACCCGCTGGCAAGGCACTGCTGCGCTCAGGTGCCAGGGTCGGTGACCAGATTTATGTGACCGGCAACGTCGGTGACTCGGCAGCGGGGCTCGAGCTGGTGTCAGCCGGCACGCCTGACCCTTATCTCTCGGCACGTTTTCTGCGGCCTGACGCCCGGGTTGCATATGGCCAGAAATTGCTCGACGTCGCGACCGCGGCTATTGATCTGTCGGATGGGCTGTTTGCGGATCTCGCCAAGTTGCTGGCTGCCAGCGGTGTGGGCGGCACAATCGAGCTGGAGCGACTGCCGATGTCGCAGGCGTTGCGCGCGAGATTCGACCTTGATGCTTGCCGGCAATTCGCGCTTGCCGGTGGTGACGATTATGAATTGTGTTTCACAGCGGCTACGCTGGCGCCGCCGCAAGGCGATGGTTTCGCCGTGACCCGCATCGGCAGGGTCACCGATAGCGGCCAACTGGTCTGCCAGCTTGAGGGCAAGCCTGTGCCGTACACAGACCACGGTTACCGTCACTTCCAATGACCACCCGCGGCAAAACAAGTGCCCGTACCGTGTTCACGGATCCGGTGCATGTACTGGCATTTGGCCTTGGTCTCGGCCTGGTACCGCTGGCACCCGGTACCGCCGGCACGCTGCTGGGCGTATTGCTGGCATGGCTGGCGCTGGACCTCGGTCTCGCAGTGCAGATTGCGCTCGGCGTCATGATGTTTGTCGCCGGGATCTGGATCTGCGACAACAGCTCGCGACGCCTCGGGCAGCACGACCCGGGCGGCATCGTCTGGGATGAGATTTCTGCGATGTATTTCACGCTACTGACAGTGCCGCCGACTATCGCGGAGTGGTGTGCGGCGTTCGTGTTGTTTCGCGTCTTTGACATCCTCAAACCGTGGCCGATTCGGGATCTGGATCACAGAATGGGCGGAGGGCTGGGAATTATGCTGGATGACCTCGTAGCCGCCCTGTATGCCGCTATTTTGCTGGTTTTGTACAGATGGCTCATGACCTGACAGTGAGAAAAAATGGCAAGCCCGGCTGCAGAAATCAAACGCCAGAATGATGTACCAGCCAAGATCGGCAAGTACGTCATCATCAACAAGATTGGCAAGGGTAGTACGGGTGACGTTTATCTGTCACACGATCCCTACTATCGCCGCGATGTTGCAATCAAGGTCTACAACATTGAGGAAGATGCGGATGCCGATCGTGCCAAAGTCTCACGCAAGATGTTCTTCAATGAGGCGCACATGGTGGGCATGCTGCAGCATCCTAACATCATGCCGATCTATGATGCTGGCGAGGAAGATGGCAAGTACTACGTAGTCACCGAACACATACAGGGTGCCCGGACACTAGCCGCATATTGCCGGCCCGATAACCTGCTGCGCGTCGACGATGTCGTAGAAATAATCTACAAGTGCGCCAAGGCGCTGCATTATGCTCACGGCCGCGGTGTCATTCATCGCGACATCAAGCCCTCCAATGTCATGCTTACAATTGACAACGACGTTCGCATCATTGACTTCGGCATTGCCATTGTTAATGACTCCGAAGTGTCCCGCATTGAGGGCATCGCCGGTTCGCCAAGCTACATGTCGCCTGAACAGGTGCAGTCCGAGGAACTGACCAATCGCTCCGACCTGTATTCACTCGGCGCCGTGATGTACGAACTACTGACTGGATTCCGGCCGTTCCGCGCCGACAACCTGTCCAAGTTGTTGCACCAGATTGTGTATGCAACGCCGCCACCAATACACACCTATCGCGATGATCTTCCCGAGGAACTCGAGAACGTCGTCGCGACAACGATGCTCAAGGACCCGGACAAGCGCATTGCCAGTGGTGCGTCCTTAGCGGCCGAATTGACACGGGTCTATAAAGACCTGCGCGCCAAGTATGATAGCCTCGATAACCAGGAACATTTCGATGTACTGCGCAAGCTGACTTTCTTTCATGAGTTTTCACACGCGGAAATATGGGAAGTACTGCGCGCGTCCGACTGGCATGAATACAAGGACGGTGAGGATATCGTTCGCGAGGGCGAGATCGACGACCGCTTTTACATCATTGTCACCGGCAGCGTGCGGGTACAGGCCAATGGCAAGAATCTCGGCACGCTGTCCAATGGCGACTGTTTCGGCGAAACCAGTTACGTGCGCGGCGCCAAGCGCCAGGCGTCCATCCAGGCCGATGGCGCGGTCACGATCCTGCGCGTCAGTTCGACCCTGATGGAGCAGGTTTCATCGTCGTGCCAGTTGCGATTCAACAAGGTTTTCCTGCGCTCGCTGATCAAGCGACTGCAAGGCGCTACCTGATCGCTTTCTGGTGGGCGGCGACCCGCCCTGAGATACACTAGGCCCCGGATTTCAAACCGAGGGCCACCATGCACAGATTATTCGCTGCGTTTATCAGCGCTTCCCTGGTGATTTCCACAGCGTCGACGGCCGATGAGCTTGCCGACAGCGTCAAGCAGGACTACGACGGTCACCTGGCGGCGCTCTGGGATCATTTTCACCGCAATCCGGAACTCTCGCTGCTCGAGCATGCGACCGCAAAGCGCATGGCGGATGAATTGCGTGCTGCCGGATTTGCTGTGACCGAAGGTGTCGGTGGTACCGGTGTCGTGGCCATACTTGAGAATGGCAGTGGTCCGCTGGTGATGATGCGCGCCGACATGGACGGTTTGCCTGTGGAGGAAAAATCCGGCCTGCCGAACGCATCCCGGGTGCAACAAACCGACCCGATCACCGGCGACACCGTCTACGTGATGCACGCCTGCGGGCATGATGTGCACATTACAAGCCTGGTCGGCACGGCGCGGCAAATGGTTTCGCGCAAAGACGACTGGCGCGGTACCTTGATGCTCGTCGTACAGCCGGCCGAGGAACGTGGCCTGGGTGCCCGGATGATGCTTGAGGACAATATCTGGGAGCGTTTTGGTGTGCCCGACTACGCGCTCGCGTTTCATGTTGAAGCCGACAAAGAGGCCGGCAAGATCAACCTCGTCAGCGCACCTTATGCCGGCGTCGATTCGGTTGACATCATCGTGCACGGTGTCGGTGGGCATGGCGCCTATCCACATACGACCAAAGACCCGATCGTCGTTGCTGCGCAAATCGTGCTGGCGCTGCAGACGCTGGTGTCGCGCGAAATTTCGCCGCGTGAACCTGCCGTCGTCACGGTGGGTTCGTTCCATGCCGGTACCAAGCACAACATTATTTCCGACCAGGCGCACCTGCAGCTCACAGTGCGCAATGTGAATCCTGAAGTACGTCAGTATTTGCTCGCCGGCATCGAGCGCATCGCCGTCAATATCGGCCGCGCGGCCGGACTGCCGGAGGACAAGCTGCCCGAGGTAATTGTTACCAGCGAAGCGACGCCGGCAGTGGTGAATGACATGCGCCTCGGTGAGCGCATACGAGCAGCCTGGATCGACGCTTTCGGTGCCGAGGCGATCATGGCAAAGACGGACCCCGGCATGGCTGGCGAGGATTTTTCACGCTTCATGGTGGCGCCGACCAAGTCCGCCATTTACTGGTCGATTGGCGGCACAGCGGCTGCCGATATCGCGGCGGCTCGCGCCGGCGGTCCGGCGATCGCAAGCCATCACTCGCCGATTTTCAAAATCGAGCCCGAGCCTTCGGTGCGGCTCGGCGTCGAATCTACAGTGGTGGCATTGCTCGAACTGATGGGGGACTGATAAAGCGTCAGAGACTGCAGGTCAGCAGGAGGGTTGTTTTTCGCCGCAAATAAAGCGCAGCGCAGCGAGCCATTGCGGCGAAAAATTACCGGACTGCTGACGCTGACTACCGATTGTTAGTCGTCTTCCGGGTCAAACTTTTCGAGTATTTCTTCACCACCGGCCGACTGCGTGAGTATCGACACCTTTTGCTCGGCCTCCCTGAGCGCCGCCTGACACTGGCGCGTCAGCTTGATGCCGTCCTCAAATTTCTGCATGGCCTTCTCCAGCGGCAGATCGCCAGACTCGAGTTCGCCGACCAGGGATTCGAGGTCGGCCAGTGATTTTTCAAGATTGAGGGATTTTTTGGCACTCATCGCGCGGCACAGTGTACTCAATTCCCCGCGCGCAGGAACTACCAGGATGCTGGCCGCATTGACTTGTATAGTGCAAGCGGATAAAGTTTCGGGCATCTTAGACTTGGTCTAATTAATAACGATTCTCAATGGAGAGGACTGGAAATGGCACTGAAAGGCAGCAAGACAGAAGGAAATCTGAAGGACGCATTTGCTGGCGAGTCACAGGCCAATCGCCGTTACCTGTATTTTGCGGCGAAGGCCGACGTTGAAGGTTACAACGATGTGGCAGCGGTGTTTCGTTCCACCGCTGAAGGCGAGACCGGACATGCGCACGGACACCTCGAATATCTCGAAGCGACCGGTGATCCGGCTACCGGGCTACCGATCGGCTCCACCGCCAACAATCTGAAGGCGGCGATCGCGGGCGAAACGCATGAGTACACTGATATGTACCCGGGCATGGCAAAGACGGCGCGCACCGAAAAATTTGACGAAATTGCCGATTGGTTTGAAACCCTGGCCAAGGCCGAGCGTTCGCATGCCAATCGCTTTCAGAAAGCCCTCGACGCCCTAGACGAGTAACATGTCCGACAATCGCGAGGGGAGCCTTGAGGCTCCCACTCGCCATGCCCTCGACTGGCAAAACGACGCATTTTATGACGAGCCTCAATTGTTCGAGGAACTCGAACGCGTCTTCGATATCTGCCACGGCTGCCGCCGTTGCTTCAATCTCTGTAATTCGTTTCCGACACTGTTCGATGCGGTCGACGCATCGGACAGCATGGAGGTCGACACCGTACCGAAGCCGGTTTACTGGGATGTCGTTGATAACTGTTACCTCTGCGACATGTGTTACATGTCGAAATGCCCCTACGTGCCGCCGCACGAATGGAACGTCGACTTTCCGCACCTGATGTTGCGGGCCAAGGCGGCACGCTTTAGGAAACAGGGTGCGCCGCTGCGTGACCGTGTCCTGAGCGCAACGGATACGGTCGGCAGGCTGGCCGGCATACCGGTAGTTGTGCAGGCGGTCAACGCGAGTAACCGGAGCGCAGCAGGCCGGGCGCTACTCGAGAGCACGCTCGGCGTGCACCGCGATGCAGTAATTCCTGAATATCATGCGAACACCGCGCGCAAGCGCCTGCGGTCGCGCCGCAATGCGGCTGGCGCGACGGCGACCCCGACGGCCTATACGCGTGGCAAGGTATTGCTGTACGTCACCTGCTATGGCAATCGCAACCTGCCGTCAATGAACGAAGACCTCGTGGCGGTTTTCGAGCACAACGGCGTGCCGGTCGCAGTGGCCGAAAAAGAGGTTTGCTGTGGCATGCCGAAGCTCGAGTTGGGTGACCTTGAGGCTGTCGCGAAAGCGAAGGAAATTAATATTCCTGTGCTTGCCGACTGGGTGGAGCGTGGCTGGGACATCGTCACGCCGATTCCGTCTTGTACCCTGATGTTCAAGCAGGAGTTGCCGCTGATGTTTCCGCATGACGCCGCGGTTCTCAAGGTCCGTGATGCCATGTATGACCCGTTCGAGTACCTGATGCTGCGCCACAAGGATGGGCAGTTGCGAACCGATTTCGCTCGTTCACTGGGCAAGGTTTCGTACCAGGTGCCTTGCCATCTGCGGGTGCAGAATATCGGCCTGAAAACGCGCGACGCCTTGCAGCTGGTGCCAGGTACCAGCGTGGACGTCATCGAGCGATGCTCAGGGCATGACGGCACTTATGCGGTCAAAAAGGAATTTCATGCGATCGCGAGAAAAATAGCGCGCCCGGTGGTCAACAAGGTCGAACAGAGTAAGGCCGATCATTTCATCAGTGACTGCCCGATGGCCGCGGCACATATCGCAGCGGGACTCGACGCGCAGGCCGGCGAACACCCGATGGGCCTGCTGCGGCAGGCGTATGGCATCTAGGCCCATGCGGAAGCTGACCCGCAAAGACCTGTTCAGTCTCGAGCAGTATGCCGAAAAACGCGCCGCATTTCGCGAAGCCGTGTTGCGACACAAGCAGAATCGCCGGCTGGAGCTTGGCAGCAACGCAGCGCTGTATTTTGAAGACCGGCTGACGATGCAATACCAGGTCCAGGAAATGCTGCGTATCGAGCGTATTTTCGAGGCGGCGGGCATAAACGAGGAGCTCAATGCCTATAACCCGCTGATACCCGACGGCAGCAACTGGAAGGCGACCTTTATGGTCGAGTTTCCGGATGCCGACGAGCGCCGCGCGATGCTCGCGCATCTCGTTGGTATCGAAGATTGCGTCTACATGCAGGTCGGTGAGCTGCCGCGATGCATGGCGATCGCCGATGAGGATATGGAGCGATCCGATGCGACAAAAACGTCAGCTGTCCACTTCCTGCGCTTCGAACTGAGTCCCGCGCACGTCGCCGCGCTGCAAGGTGGCGCGGCACTCGTGGCCGGAATCGATCACCCGAACTACAAGGTAGAAATCAACCCGGTGAGCGCGAACATTCGCGCATCGCTGCTCGCCGACCTTGACTAGGCAGTGCACGGCTAGTGCATTCGAGCTAGAATCCGGCCGTGCTTCTGGGCTACCTCTGAAAACCTGAAAAATGGCTAAACGCTACGACGCTGCGGACATTGAAGTCCTAAGCGGGCTGGAGCCTGTGCGGCGCCGGCCCGGCATGTACACCGACACCACCCGGCCTAATCACCTTGCTCATGAAGTCATCGACAACAGTGTCGACGAGGCCCTGGCCGGGCATTGCAAGAAGATCGAAGTGACCTTGTACAAGGATGGCTCGCTGGAAGTCGTCGACGATGGTCGCGGCATGCCGGTCGACAAGCACCCGACGGAGAAGTTGCCGGGTGTCGAGCTGATCCTGACGCGCCTGCACGCCGGCGGGAAATTTAATGACAAGAATTACCAGTTCTCCGGTGGCCTGCACGGCGTAGGAGTGTCGGTGGTGAATGCCCTGTCGAAGAATCTCGAGGTCTGGATCCGGCGCGGTGGCAAGGAATACAACATGAGTTTTGCCGGCGGTGAAAAACGCAGCAAGCTCGAAGTTGTTGGTACTGTGGGCAAGGCCAACACCGGAACCACGATTCGCTTCTGGCCTGACCCCAAGTATTTCGATTCGCCGAAGATTTCGGTGTCGCGACTGAAGCATGCACTTAAGGCCAAGGCGGTGCTGTGCCCCGGTCTGGTTGTGCGCCTCACGATCGAGGTGCCGGCGGAAAAAATCGAGTGGTGTTACCTGGCAGGCCTCGAGGAATACTTGCTGGAGTCAATTGGTGGTGTCGAAGTACTGCCGGCGGAGCCTTTCGGTGGCAGCCTGGCGGGCAACAAGGAGGCTGTCGACTGGGCAATTGCCTGGCAGGTGGACGGCGGTGAAACGGTCCAGGAAAGCTACGTCAACCTGATTCCGACGCCGCAGGGTGGCACACATGTCAATGGCCTGCGCACAGGTCTGACCAATGCGCTGCGGGAGTTTGCGGATTTTCGCAGCCTGCTGCCGCGCGGTGTCTCGATTGCACCTGAAGATGTGTGGGACGGGCTGAGCTTCGTATTGAGCACCAAGCTCGAAGATCCGCAATTTTCGGGCCAGACCAAAGAGCGACTGTCATCGCGCGAATCGGCTGCATTTGTCGCCGGTGTCATCAAGGACGGATTTTCCCTGTGGCTCAATCAACACCCGGAATCCGGTGACCAGATTGCGCAGCTGGCGATCAGCAAAGCGCAGAAGCGACTCAAGGCCTCGAAGGCGGTGGTGCGCAAGAAGATCGTGGCTGGGCCGGCGTTGCCGGGCAAGCTGGCCGACTGCACGTCGCAGGAACCCGAGCTTTGCGAAATTTTCCTCGTCGAAGGTGACTCGGCTGGTGGCTCCGCAAAGCAGGCGCGAGACCGCACGACACAGGCGATCATGCCGTTGCGCGGCAAAATTCTGAATACCTGGGAGGTGGATTCCGCCGAGATTCTCGCTTCGCAGGAAGTGCATGACATCAGCGTGGCACTTGGCGTTGATCCCGGCGACACCAAACTCGAAAACCTGCGTTATCACAAGGTGTGCATTCTTGCTGACGCGGACTCCGACGGTCTGCATATCGCAACCCTGTTATGCGCGCTATTCCTGCGGCATTTCCGCGAGATGGTGCTGGCCGGGCATGTCTATGTAGCCATGCCACCCCTGTATCGTATCGATGTCGGCAAAGAGGTTTTCTACGCACTCGATGATGGCGAACGCAAGGGTATTCTCGACCGCATTGAGGCCGAGAAAATGCGCGGCAAGGTATCTGTGACGCGCTTCAAAGGGCTCGGTGAGATGAATCCGTCGCAACTCAGGGACACGACCATGAATCGCGACACGCGTCGGCTGGTGCAGCTGACGGTCAGCGGCAAGGACAAGGTTGACCAGACCATGGATATGTTGCTGGCGAAAAGGCGCGCCAATGACCGTCGCGAGTGGCTCGAGACGAAGGGCAACCTTGCCGAGGTGTAAAGCATGCAGAACAGTCTGAACCTCGAGGGTGTGGAGCAACGGTCGCTCCGCGACTATACCGAGAAGGCGTACCTGGATTACTCGATGTACGTCATTCTCGATCGCGCGTTGCCGCAAATCGGCGATGGCCTGAAACCCGTGCAACGCCGTATCGTGTACGCAATGAGTGAGCTTGGCCTGTCGGCAGGTCAGAAACCGAAGAAGTCCGCACGCACCGTCGGTGACGTTATCGGCAAGTTTCATCCGCACGGCGATTCCGCCTGTTACGAGGCGATGGTGCTGATGGCGCAGGATTTTTCCTACCGTTACCCGATTATCGATGGGCAGGGCAACTGGGGATCGACCGACGACCCGAAATCGTTTGCCGCGATGCGCTATACCGAATCGCGGCTCAAGCCATATGCGAAAAGCCTGCTGCAGGAGCTGGCGCAGGGCACGGTCGAATGGGTGCCGAATTTTGACGGTACGATGAATGAGCCGGTGGTGTTGCCGGCACGCCTGCCGAATCTGCTGCTTAACGGTACCACCGGTATCGCGGTGGGTCTGTCGACCGATGTGCCGCCGCATAATCTCCGCGAGGTCGCCAGTGCATTGGTGCACCTGATCGACAACCCGTCGGCAACGGTTGCGGCACTGATGAAGCACATCAAGGGCCCGGATTACCCGACTGGTGGCGAACTCGTGTCGCCGCGTGAGGACATTAAGCAAATTTATGCTACTGGCAGTGGCACGCTGCGACTGCGAGCGGCTTACAAAATCGAAGACGGTGACATCGTTATTACGGCATTGCCGTACCAGACCTCGGGCGGCAAGGTGCTTGAGCAGATCGCGGCGCAGATGCGTAACAAAAAGCTGCCGCAGGTTGAGGATCTTCGCGACGAGTCCGATCATGAAGACCTGACTCGACTGGTCATCAGCCCGAAATCAAACCGGGTCGACAAAGACGAACTCATGTCGCACCTGTTTTCCACGACCTCGCTGGAACGTACCGTGCGCGTCAATATGAACGTCATCGGCCTTGACGGCCGGCCACAGGCATTCAACCTGATCGGACTGCTCAGCGAATGGCTCAGGTTTCGCACGGATACCGTAAAACGTCGACTCAAGCATCGCCTGCAGATTGTCAGCGATCGGCTGCACATTCTTGACGGTTTGCTGATCGCGTACCTGAGCATCGATGAGGTGATCCGGATAATTCGCACTGAAGACGATCCGAAGCCGGTACTGATGCGGCGCTTCAAACTCAGCGATCTGCAGGCTGAGGCCATTCTTAATCTGCGCCTGCGCAACCTGGCCAAGCTTGAGGAGATCAAGATTCGAGGTGAGCAGAATGAGCTCGGCGCGGAACGCGACAGCATCAACCGAATTCTGAAAAGTTCAGCGCGGCTTATGACCCTGATCAAGGACGAAATTCTTGAAGATGCGGAAGCGTATGGTGACGATCGTCGCACAATCATCGTCGAGCGCGAGGCCGCGCAGGCGCTGGACGAGACGCAACTGGTTGCGAGCGAGGCGGTTACGGTCATCCTGTCGCAACGCGGTTTTGTGCGTGCGGCGAAAGGGCACGAGGTCGACGTGCTGGCGCTGAGTTACAAGGCCGGAGACGGCTTTCTGGCGGCCGCGCGCGGACGCAGCAACCAGTTGGCAATGTTTATTGACAGCGCTGGTCGTGTTTACAGCGTGCTGGCCGGCGCTCTGGCGTCGGCCAGGGGGCAGGGCGAACCGTTGTCGAGCCATTTCAAGTCGCCGGATGGCGCCGAATTCTGCGGCACCATGATCGGCGACAATGATCAGAAGTATGTGCTGGCGAGCGATGCCGGTTACGGCTTCGTCGCTACCCTCGGCGAGTTGGTGACGCGCAACAAGGCGGGCAAAGCGGTGCTGCGTATTCCGCAGGGCGGCCGCGCTGTGGTTCCGGCGCCAGTACCGGCTGGCGTTGAGTGCCTGATTGCCGCGGTCAGCTCGATCGGTCGCTTGCTGCTGTTTGAAATGGATGAGTTGCCTGAACTGGCGAAAGGCAAGGGCAACAAACTAATGAATATTCCCGGCAAGAAATACGCCAGTGGCGAGGAGCGACTCATTGCCGCCGCGGTCATTGCGGAAAATGGCAATTTGCAGGTGCATTGCGGCGAACGCATTATGACGATCAAGTGGAACGATATTGACCCTTACTACGGTGAGCGGGCCTTGCGTGGCAGCATGCTGCCACGCGGCTGGCGAAACGTGGATCGGCTGGTCGCTATCGCCCCCGAATAGCACAGGGGTCAGAGCCCTTTTTTCCCCAAATATAGCGTGAGACCTATATGGGAAAAAAAGGGCTCTGACCCCTTTGGTCAGGCCGACTTGCCTTTTTTGGTGGGCATTTCGACCGTGACATCGTCAATTCGCATGTCCACGGTGACGGCTTCATTGATGCCGGTGTCATCAAGGTCGCTGATACTACTGTCGTCATTGGCGGGCAATTGTGCGGTAACATCGAGCGCCGCTACGGATGCCATCGACATTTCCGCAGTGTTGTCCTCATCGTCGAATTGGTCCATGTGCGCGGCAAGCTCAGCCGCAGCCCGCGCGATTTCGTTGTTCAAGGCCTGGGTCGCTGTAAACTCGTCTTCGTAATCCTGCTCGAGCACCTTGTAGTCGACCTCGTGACTGACCGTATAGTCGTCAGTAATCAGCGTTTCGTCACTGGTGTCCAGCGGCACGGCCGCAAGATCTTTGTGTGTGACGTCCTCAGGCATTGGCATCTTGGTGGCGTCGATGATAACCGACATGTCATAGTCGTCATCGAAGGCATTAGTTTCCGGCAGCACTTCACTTTCGAGAATCGAATCCATGTCGATGTTGATCGGCGGAATGATGTCGGTGGTCGATGCATAGTCGCCACCGCTGGACATCTCTTCAGGAAGTTCCAGATCGAGTGCAGTGGTTGCGGCAAACCCAAAGTCCTGGGCTACGGCGACGTCTCTGCCATGCTTCAGGCCCGTGCCAATTATCAGGTCGGCATCGAGTATCGCGTTTTCCTGGGCGGCGCTGAGTTCCTGGAACTCGACTTCGATCGCATTGACGGCCTGTATGCGTTGCGTGTCGGCCTCGGGTCGGCGTCGCTCCGGAAGCACAGCGGCACCGATCGGCGCAGATGCGAATCGTTCGCGCAAGCGGTGACCGAAGAACAGCAAGGCTGCGATTACAGCCAGGCCGGCGCCCACGAACCAGGCCAGCCAGCCGCTGGAGTTCTCGGCGGTTTCGACAGGCTTGACGCTCGCCGTTGCAACATTGGGTGAGCTTGAAGCCGAGCGCGGGCTTGCCAGTTCTGTATCCGGAATGCCGACCACGAAGGCATCGGCGAATTCGCCGGCTGCGGCGTACGGATTGTCCGGAACGGTAGCTGTATCCACAGGCGCCGCATCGGGCACGATCGACGCAGCGACTACGGGTTCCCGCAAAGCCGGGTCCTGCGTGGCGGCCTCGTAGGCTGTCGATTCACCAGCCGGCACACTGGCAAGAGGCTCGGCGGAAAAAATTTCTGCGTCGTTGTCCGCAAGCTGTGTCGCCGGACCGAAGTCAGGAATCAGCAGCCAGCTGCCCGCCTTGAGCTTGTTCGGATCATGGTCGACAAAAGCGTCCGGGTTGGCGTCGAAAATTGCGCCAACGGCGGCCCACAGACCCACCGGTCGATTTACGATCGCCTGTGCTATTTCGGAAAGGGATTCGCCGGGTTGTACGCGATGCCGCGTTCCGCCGGTAATCGGCTGAATACTGGCGCTCGGCCGCCGCGGCGCCGTCGCGGAGGGCCCCGCGACGGTTGCGGTGGAGGCCGGCAACGCGTTGGCTGCTGCAGGTGTCGTGGCCAGTTCGGCAGCAGGCGTTAGCTGGCTCGGCAGATCGGCCGGGTCAATGAAAAGCATGTATTCGCGGCTCAGATTCGCCGTGTACGGGCAACGCACATTAATGCGCATCGAGACCAGCGGGTCGCGAATTACGTTGCTGCCGGCAATTGAAATTACACCCTCGGCGACCGTAATTTTCGCCGCGCTGACGATCGGTATATCGCTCTGTGGCCGGCTACCCTGCAAAGAGACACAGCTGCCGAACAGCTGTTCATTTGGTGCCAGCGCATAGGCGATGCTGGCACGCAAGGGCTGGCCGAGTGCTGAATTGACCTGGGCCTCGCCGAGTTCCAGCGCAGCGGCAGGCAGCGTGGCGAGTCCGCCACTCATGGCGACAAGTGTGGAAATCCTGGCTGATGGTTTTTTCACAGGCTAACTCCGTGCTGCATCTGGCATTGCGACTGGTTCAGTTTAGCGAGCGCGTTATAGCGACCGTTAGCGCGTGGTTCTACCTTTGAAGTGTGAACGCCGTCACACTTTGCCGCGCAGCAAATCAATCAGTTAACGCGCACTGCCGCCAGATTCGCAAGCGGTGCGTGCCGACCGCTGTCGGCGTCTTCCAGAACCACCTCGGGTTCGTGAACATAATGTCCCTGCATAAAATCCAGGCCGAGCTGAAACAGTACGGCCATTGCGTTTGCATTTTCGACGCGTTCGGCAATGGTCTTGATATTTCTTTCGACGGCGGCGCGGACGATTTTGCCAACGCTGCTTTGAATATTCGAGTCAGTTATCAGTGTGTGCATCAGCTCGCCGTCGACCTTGATGTAGTCCGGCTTGAGAATGTCGAGGATCTGGAACTTTTCCTGGTCAATACCATAGTGTTCGAGCGCGAAGCCAATGCCCATTTTTCGCAGTTGTTTGACGATCACACGCGTTTGCTTGATGTGCTTGGCAGCGTCGCATTCTGGTACCTGCATGACCAGTCGCGAGCAATCAAATTTACATTGTTCAAATTCGCTATCCATCCAGTTGACGGTAGTGGGGTCGAGTATGGACTGTCTGGAGAGACGCACAAAGACCCGGTCGGCAGTCGAGTTGATGCAAAAATTTATGGCGCTTTTGATCATCCAGCGATCAATATTTTTCATCATGTTATTTCGATCTGCAGCCGGCAGAAATTCGGATGGCAGCACCGAGTTGCCCTGCTCGTCGAGCATACGCACCAGCAGGTCATACATTTCAATGCCATCACTGCGCAGGCCGGCTATCGGCAATTGCGCCAGGCGGAAGCGGTTCTCCATCAGTGCGGATCGCAGGTGCCGCACCCAGATCGCATCGAACTCCTTCTGCTTGGTGTCTTCTTCGCCTGCCTCGCTGAGGACAGAGCAGTTGCCGCCGGATTCTTTACCCTTGCGGTGCGCAGCTACCGCCGCAGCGACGAAGTCCTCGAGTGACCCAAATGTTTCGTTGGCAGCGCATACGCCGACAGTGCAGGTCAGTTGCGTCGAGCGATCATCCACGTCAAATGTCTGTTTCCGAATGTGTTCGCACAACTGCTTGCCCCAGACCTGCGCGTCGCGTGCGCTGCCGCGCTCAAGCAATACCATCAGCGCCGTGCCTTCAAAGCGCCCGGCGACATCACGTGGATGCAATCGTTTCCGCACCAGCTCGGCGAACTGTGCCAGCACTTCGTCGGAATTCAGGATGCCGACATTCTGGCAAACCTTTTCGAAGTGGTCGATGCGTACATACGCGAGCGCGTGCAATCCAGAGGATGGCTTCCTGGCGAGGCGCTTTTTCACACGCTCGAGAAACTGCATGCGGTGGTAAAACAGTGTGGTTGGATCGCGTTTTAGCGCATCGTGAACCAGCTTGGTTGGTTCTTGAGACGGTTTTGCGGGCGGCGATACGCAGACCTTGACGCACGGGCCATCGTCAAACACAAACTTGGTCAACTCGAGGTGCACAATATCCGAGTCGTCATTGGAAATTTGTGAACGCGCGACCAGCACCTCGTCGTTTTGCCACTTTCCTTCAATAGCGGCGATCAGCGCACCTTTTATGGCGGCGTGCGATTCGGGATTGAAATTGTCCATCAGCGGCAGGCCGGCCGCTTCGTCATTGCTGGCTGCACGAAATAGCTTGAGCCATGCCGCATTGACATCGGTAATGACGCCCTCCTGCACAAGAGCCGTCGCGGTTGGCGAGGCCCGCATGTAGTCCTTTAACTGCTTTTTGTACTCGGTTGCCGAATGAATCGTCGAGTTCAGCGCTCGTTCGACCCGCAATGCACGCAGTTCACGCGTTACTACGGACTGCAAACGTCGCTTGAGGCGAAACGAAACCAAGTCGCAGGCGCCATCGCGCATCGCTTTCTCGATGCTGCTTTCGTCGGCCAGCTCAAGTACGGCGATAACCGGCAGTTCGGGGTTGTACCGGTCTTTCTGCTTGACGACCTGGCGAATGGAATCAGGGTAGCGATCGCAGTTGAGAACCAGCAGTTCGATGTGTTCGCTGGCAAGGGTTTCGTCAAGCTGGCTGGGCCGATGGACCCAGTGACATCGGGCGGCATGGCCGCCATCGCGCAGTGAGCTGTTGATAAGCGCGACATCGTCCTGATTCTCGGTCAAAACGGCGATGGATATACCTTGATGTCCGTTCAAATGCGTTCCCTGCGACCAGTCCGGCGCCTTTCCTGGTCACCGGATTCTGTAAAAGACAGCCGAGTCTAGCATTGGCGCCATTTCCGGCGGATTTCCGAGTGTCAAAAACGTGACGGGAATCAAGTTTCTCGCCAGATTGGCGGGCTTTTTGCGACGTATGAAAGGGACTGGTGCCGGCTCGCGGCTCGGGTATGATAGCTGCCCTCGTAACCGGGATGCGGGCAATAAATATGGCCAGTTTCAATACCAGCGAATTTCGTTCAGGTCTCAAGATCATTATCGACAGTGATCCCTGTGTGATTGTCGAAAACGAATTTGTCAAACCTGGCAAAGGTCAGGCATTCAGCCGCGTCCGCCTGCGCAATCTGAAAACGGGCAAGACTATCGACAAGACGTTCAAGTCGGGGGAAAACGTCGAAGCAGCCGATGTGATGGACACCGACATGCAGTACCTTTACAGCGACGGCGAGTTCTGGCACTTCATGGTGCCGGATACTTTCGAACAGTACGCTGCCGATGCGAAAGCGGTCAGCGACACAACTGACTGGATCAGTGACGGCGATATTTGCCAGGTCACTCTCTGGAATAATTCGCCGCTGGTCGTTGCGCCTCCGAATTTTGTCGAACTCGAGATTGTTGAAACCGATCCAGGTGTAAAAGGTGATACCGCCAGTGGCGGCGGTAAACCAGCGAAGCTCACCACCGGCGCCGTCGTGCGCGTGCCACTGTTCATCGACCAGGGCGATGTAATAAAAGTGGACACCCGCACCCGCGAATACGTATCGCGCGTCAGATAAAGCCGGCCCTTGCGCCCTGCAGTTTACAAAAAGCGGCGCATAACATTTCCACTCCGGCTTGATCGGCTGCGCTGAATCGCCGCACTGACGGGCTGTCGATATCGAGTACGCCGAGCAGTTTTCCATTCGCCTGCAGCGGTACCACGAGTTCGGATCGAGAGGCTGCATCGCAAACAATGTGACCGGGGAACTGGTGCACGTCATCGATGCGCAGCGTCACGAGACCGGCGGCAGCCGTTCCGCAGACGCCCTTGCCAAGCGGAATGCGTACGCAGGCGGGTAGACCCTGGAATGGACCCAGTACCAACTCGTCGCCACGCAGTACATACAATCCCAGCCAATTGACATCGTCGAGCGCATGGAACAACAGCGCCACAAAATTACTGGCATTGGCCAGCGCATCGGTTTCATCGCGCAGCAAGGCGAGCATCTGTGTGCGTAACATCGGGTAGTCGGCCTCAGGCATCGGCATTCCTGGCAGCAAAGGTGACAACTTTAGCAATGTCATCGACCTGTTCGTAAATCATTTGCAGTCGCTCAAATCCGACCGCGACCCCGGCACAGGCCGGCAAACCGCTGTCCAGCGCCGCGAGCAGCAAGGGATCCCCCTGCACAGGCCGACTGCCTGCGAGCTGCCGGCGCTCGTTGTCTGCCGCGAAGCGCGCGCGTTGTTCGGTGGCATCGGCCAGTTCCACGTAACCATTGGCCAATTCCAATGTGCCGCGAAACACCTCGAAGCGGTCGGCAACTCGCGCATCCACAGGGCAGGGGCGCGCCAGCGCGGCCTGGCTGCGAGGGTAATGGCGCAGGACCGTCAGGCGGGTCGGCGCAAACGCGTTCGCAATGCGCGTCGCCAGCAGCAGGTCGAGCCAGGCATCTCGATCGTTTCCCAGGGCAGTGCGCAATGACCGATCGGCATCTGCCGCTGCGGCGAGCTCATCGATACCGGCAGTGAACACGTTAACGCCGAGCAACCGTTGGAAAATATCCGCGTAGTTCAGGATCTCGACTTGCTGCTCGAGTTCCGGCTGCATCAGGCAGTGCGCAATTAACGCAGTCGTGTCGGCAACCATCTCGGCGAGGTCAAAACCAAGTCGATACCATTCCAGCAGCGTGAATTCCGGCAAGTGGCGGGGGCCCTGTTCGCCAGCCCGGAACACGCGACTGATGGAGTAGATGTCCGGATAACCGGCAGCGAGCAGGCACTTCATGGCGGATTCGGGAGAAGTTTGCAGGTAGTCCGTCGACGCCTCGATCCGCTGCGCCGCGATGCTCTCGATATGCGGGTCCGTGCAGGTCCACGCACTCAGCGCGGGTGTGTCGACAGCGAGTACGTCGCGCGCAGCGAAGTAGCCGCGCACGCGTTCCAGCATGGCAGCACGACGGCGCGCAACCGCAGCGGGCGAAGTCGGTCGCCAGTTCGGCATGCTAGGCCTCCGTCGCCAGGCGCCGAAGCGTACCGATAGCCTCTCCCATGCGTACGGTCGCGCCAGCGCACAGCCCGGCACGCCATTCGCACAGCTCGCCAGGCAATAGCAGGATGACGGTGGAACCCATGTTGAACCAGCCCAGCAGATCACCCTTGTGGACGAGGATCTTTTCACTGCCCAGATCAATGGTTTCGATTCCGCCCGCGTGGCGCGGCCGCAACTCACCGGTCCACGGCGTGCTGATGCTGCCGACATTGAGTGCACCGACGAAAATCAGCGCTGCCGGCCCATGCTGGGTTAGAAAGTTCAGGATCAGTCGCTCATTGCGGCGGAACAGGCCGCGAATATTTGCCGCAGTGGCAACGTTGACGCTGAAAAGCTCGCCGGGCACATAGCTCGCCGACACAAGTTCCGCTGCCAGTGGTGCATGCACACGGTGGTAATTATAAGGTGCGAGGTAAATCGTGGCGAAACAACCGTTGTCGAATACGCGCGCATCATCGATGTTGCTGGCGAACAAATCATCGAGCGAATATTCGATTCCCTTTGCCTGCAACAGCGCTCCGCCGCGCAAGTGTCCGGCCTGGCTGATCGTGCCATCAGCAGGCGATACGATTGCTGCTGACGATGCATCGACAGGTCGTGCACCTTCGCGCAATTCCCTGATGAAGAAGTCATTGAAAGTTGCGAAGTCGTTTGGCAATACCAGCTTTATGTCACCGGTATCAATGTCAAACAGGCGTACGAACCGGGTGATGAGAAAATTCTTGATAGCGACATGCCGAATCCGCGCCATCCGGTAGACGACGGCGGTCAGCCAGAATTTTGGTAACACTAACTGAACATAGGCAAACAGGCGTGCAAGCATGTGCTGTTATTCCAAGGTGTTTACTTGAACCGACAACAGCATTGCTGGGCCAGCGAAGAATTGCAGAGTCACCACCCCCGGCCTTGTTGCCGCATAGTTCAGCATCAGGTGTTTGCCGCCCGCCTCGAAAACGACTGATGAATGCGGCGCCACAGCAATATCCTGCAATTCGACCATGCGCGCGATGCCGTCTTGCAGGATCGATTCATGCATGGCGACGCCGGCAAGGTCCGGGCTGCTGATCCGGTCGATACGGATTAACTGCCCGCTCCTATTGTGCAAAGTGAAATATCCGGCGCCCATAGCGGAACCCGTTATCGGGCGCGTAAGCACGAGGTCTTCGACAACCAAAGATGCTTGCTGACCGCCGCAGGCGGCGACAGTGGCACAAGCGCACAACAGCAGGATCCGCAGCATCAGAATCTCGACATAAAAAGGGATGCATCATGCGCAATGTTGCCGGCTTCATGCGGTGCGCTGAACAGGGCGCTGAATTTTCCGTCCGGGTCGATCACGATGATTACCGCGGAATGATCGACTGTATAGTTGTCGCCGTCGATACCGGACTTTTCGAAATAGATACCGAGTTTTGTAGTCAGGCTGCGCAACTGCTCCATTTCCCCAGTCAGGCCAACTGTGCCGTCACCGAAATGGCTGACATAGCGTCCAAGGACCTCGGGCGAGTCGCGCTCAGGATCGACACTGACCAATACGATTCGCGGCAACACATCCAGCCCTTTTTCCTGCATTTGCCGGCGTGCGTCGGCGAGTACCTGGAGCGTCAGCGGACAGATGTCGGGGCAGTGCGTAAAGCCAAAAAACACGAGGTTCCAGTGCCCCTTGAAACTGTCGCGGGAAAATTCTGTACCGTGCTGGTCAGTGAGCGAAAACTCCGCCAGTTCCGCCGGGGCCGGCAATAGCGTCGCGGCCAACAGTGCTTGCGGTGTTTGCATGAGCTGCCAGGACAGCCAGCCGCCGGTTGCGATCGCCGCGATCGCCGTTGCTGCGATGAAATATTTTCTCGAGTCCATGCGGCGCATGATACACACTCCTTATATATGAAGAACCAAAGCCACACAGTATTCACCGTCGAGCGCCTGATCAGCCTGATCGGCGACCGTTTTACGGCGGCCAGCCTGCACTACGGGCATGGTACGGACAACGCGTTCGACGAGGCCGCCTGGCTGGTGTTCGCAGAACTTGGGCTGGTGCATAGTGATGCGGTGTCAATCTATCGGCGGATCGTGACGCCGGAACAACGTACCCGCATCGAGGCGCTTGCCGCGCGCCGCATCGAGGACCGCGTGCCGCTTGCCTACCTGCTACGCCAGGCGTGGTTCGCCGGGCTTGAGTTCTATGTCGATGAGCGAGTACTGGTGCCGCGCTCGCCAATCGCGGAATTGATCGCGGCCCGATTCTCGCCCTGGCTGGCGGCCGATGCTGTGCGTGATGTTGTTGACCTTGGTACCGGCAGTGGCTGCATAGCCATAGCAATCGCCGCGGCATTGCCCCAGGCACGAGTGGATGCCGTGGATATTTCGGTTGCGGCGCTTGAGGTCGCTGCGATCAATGTGCGGCGCCACGAACTGGCTGACCGGGTGCGGCTGCTGCAATCCGATTTCTTCACGGCGCTGGAGGGTCGTCGCTACGACCTGATCGTCAGCAATCCGCCCTACGTTGACCGAGCCGATATGCAGGCACGGCCGGAGGAGTTTCTGCATGAGCCGGCGCTTGGGCTGGCCGCCGGTGACGACGGTCTGGATTCGGTCAATGTGATCCTGCATCATGCCTCGCGCTTTCTGAATGACGGTGGCGTCCTGATCTGTGAAGTCGGCAATAGCCAGGACGCGCTCGAAAATCGCTACCCGGGTGTTGCATTTACCTGGCCGGAGTTTGAGCATGGCGGTTCGGGCGTTTTTTTGCTGACCAAAGAAGAATTAGCGGGTATCCAGCGTGTCGGGTAACAGTTTCGGTCGTTTATTTGTCGT
>Ga0224510_10000319_pt1 | contig 38864 bp, 35 predicted proteins | sample SF_May12_sed_USG_FD_170161 | JGI IMG/M metagenome (GOLD analysis project Ga0224510, IMG submission 170161) | Sediment microbial communities from San Francisco Bay, California, United States - SF_May12_sed_USGS_4_1 | ecosystem: Environmental > Aquatic > Marine > Sediment | place: USA: California... | reverse complement strand
GGCATAGGTCGGGGAGACCGTGGTGATGGCATCTGCGTGCATGATGGCGGTCTCGAGCAGGGAGATCCGGCCCTCTGCAAGGTGCTCGCGATGAAGGAGGTGAGTGTGGCCTTCCAGCCCGAGCTCATCTGCGGACTGGGCTCCGAAGACACCCTGGTATCCAAGGTTGTGGATCGTCAGTATCGATCGGGTGCCCGCCAACGCCGACGAATATGGGCCCCGGAGCATCGCCGGCATCAGACCTGTCTGCCAGTCGTTGCAGTGGATGATGTCCGGGATCCAGCCCGTGGTCACGACGTGGTCGAGACAGATCTGCGAGAAGACCGCGAATCGTATGTGTTCATCGGGATCGTGGGTGTAGAACTCGTGCCGATCGAACAATGCGGGTACCTCGACGAAGCGAGTGTTCGTGGCGGGGTCTTGCCACAGCAGCCAGTCGAAACCATGACTCCCGACCTGACAGGTGCCGGACCACTCCGGTACGGGCCGGAGGCCGCTGCGGTCGATGGCGGAGTACAGCGGCAGGATCGTCACGACGTCGTGACCGGCGGCTCGAAGTGCGGCCGGCAACGCCCCTCCGACATCGGCCAGCCCGCCGGTCTTTGCGTAGGGGACCACCTCGGAGGCGACGAACAGGACCCGGAGCGGAGTCTTCACTTCATTCGAGCCGCGAACCGGGCGAGTTCGTCGAGCGAGGCCATGACCTCGGATGCGTCACCCTGAGGGAGCCCGAACACGGCTCGCGAAAACCCCAGCGTGGAGAGGTGCCCGATGAAATCGTCCGACGGCCGGGCGTGGAAATACGAGAACTCGAAGGCAGAGTCGTCTCGACCTGCGTCGGTGAGAGCCTGGCGGACCGCTCGCGTTCCCTCCTCGAGGTCGTAGCGTCCGAGCGGAAACCATCCGTCGCAGAACTCCACGATGTCCGCCAGAGTTCTGGGTCCGATCGCGCCCCCCAGCACGATCGGCGGATGCGGCTTCTGGATCGGCTTGGGCCACGCCCAGGACGGTTCGAGGTGTAGCTTCTCGCCGGCATACGAAGCGACGTCGTCCGTCCACAGTGCTTTCATGACGTGGATCTTCTCGCGCATCAATGCGCGCCGTTCCGTGTATGAGACCCCGTGAGAGGCCAGCTCTTCCTTGTTCCAGCCGTACCCGATGCCGAATATGAAGCGGCCGCCCGAAAGGTGATCGACGGTCGCGACCTCCTTCGCCGTCCAGATCGGGTCACGTTGTGCCAGCAGCGTGATGCCGGTCGCGAGTTTGAGGCGATCCGTTGCCGCGGCGGCCGCGCCAAGTGCGACGAAGGTGTCGAGCGTCCGCCAGTAGTGCTCGGGCAGAGGTGGCGCCCCGGCGACCCCTCCCCACGGCGTCTCTCTGGAGGCGGGGATGTGGCTGTGCTCCGGAAGCCACAGCGAGTCGAACCCGCGATCCTCGGCGGCCTTGGCGACGGTCACCGGATCGATTGTGGTGTCGGTGGCGAAGATCGAGACTCCGAATTCCATGGTCGGAGTATGGCCGATCGAGCCTCGGATGGGGTCTCTGAGAGCACTGGTAGCTTGATGGATTCATGAAGGCGCGACTGGTGCGACAAATCGCCGCGGGTGGACCGATTCCTTTCGACGAGTTCATGCGTGAGGCGCTCTATGGCGACGGAGGGTTCTTCGCCTCGGCCGAGCTCCGCTCCACCAAGAGCGGGCACTTCCTCACGTCGCCCGAGGTGAGCGTGCTCTTCGGGGAGACGCTGGCTGTCTACGTTGGCGCCGAGAGGGATCGCGTCGGCGCCGATTTTGGCCTGGTCGAGGTGGCGGGAGGTAGCGGCTCACTGCTGGCCCCGTTGCTCTCAGCTCTGCCGGTACCGGCTCGGGCGGTCGAGGCCTCACCTGCAGCCCGCGCCGCGCTGGAAACCATCGTGGGCGCCGACGCCGTGTTCTCGTCGCTCGAAGATCTGCAGACGCCCATGGCCGGCGTGATCCTCGCCAACGAGCTCCTGGACAACCTGCCGATGGCCATCGCTCAACTGACCGAAGCGGGGTGGCGGGAACGATGGGTTGGAGCGGATGACGACGATCTGTGTTTCGTGGACGCGCCGGTTCGGCCCGAAGTCGGGGATTGGTTGGCTCGGTTCGCCGGTCCGGTGGAGGTCGGAGGTTGGGTGGAGGTCCAGATCGAGGCCGCGGGTTGGGTGCGGCGAGCGGTTCGTATGCTCGACCGCGGGTCGGTGGTGCTCATCGACTACGGCGACGTTGCCGAGAATCTCGCTCCCCGGCGCCGGGATGGAACGTTGCGGACGTACCGGTCGCACCACCTTGGTCCGCACCCGCTAGACGAACCGGGTGCCACGGACATAACGGCCGACGTCAATTTCACGGCGATGGCGGCGGCGGCCGAGGAAGCGGGCGCGTCTGTGGAGATCCACCGTCAGGACGACTTTCTCGGGGCGTGGGGACTCCGCGGGCGGATCTCCGACATGCGCCGCACCGAACTCGAACTCGCCCGTGCCGGCGATGACATGCAGCGACTGGCGGTCCGAACTCGCCGGGCGGAGGCCGAAACGCTTGTTCACCCCCGCGGACTGGGCGACTTTCGAGTGCTCGTGGCCAGAAAGTAGAAAAGTCGCCGAATTGTCGCGTTCGCGACAGATCTGGTCTTGTCACCCTGCACAGACAGGGTCTATGGTTGACGGGTCTCTGACGGTTGGGGGTCGGAGGCGGGAGAGACAGCGGGGAAACCAGAGGAGGAAGCATGGTGAAGCGCTCCAAGCGCGGCGTGCTGCTGCTCTTGTTCACTGCGTTCTCGATGTTGTTCGGCCTATCCCCGGTTTCCGCGCAGGAAGCTGGGGATTTTTCTGTACCGGCCGATGCAGTAGCGGGAATCGTTGCGGACAAGACCGAGAGCACCTACATCGTCATGATGGCCGGGGATCCGGTCGCCGGATATGCGGGGGACGTTCCCGGGTACGCCGCCACCAAACCGGCTGAGGGACAGAAGGTCGACGCCAACAGCACTGCGGCCGTGAGGTATCGCAGCTATCTGCGGGGACGTGCCAACGCCGCTATGAGGTCGGCGGGCATCTCGACCGGCAAGAAGATCTACGACTACGGAGTGGTGTTCAATGGATTCGCCGCCCGCATGTCGGGGACCGAAGCGACGGCTCTCGCCAAGCAGTCCGGCGTGCTCGCCGTGGTCGAGGACGAAGTCCGTCAACTCGACACCATCTCGACCCCGGATTTCCTCGGTCTCACCGATGACGGAGGGGCCTGGGACATGGGATACACGGGGCGCAATGTCATCATCGGCGTGGTCGACTCGGGTATCTGGCCGGAGAGCGCCAGCTTCGCCGACAACGCCGGACGAGGGTTCCCGGCTTTGAGGCGCTGGAACGGTGAGTGCGTGGCCGGTGACTCCTTCGATGCCAGCGACTGCAACCGCAAGCTCATCGGAGCCCGGTACTACAACTCCGGATGGGGCGACGGGACGACGGCGAAGACCGAGTTCCCGTACGAGTACGACTCCCCCCGCGACGCCGATGGTCACGGAACCCACACGGCCAGCACGGCCGGCGGGAACGGCAATGTCGATGTCGTAGTCGACGGGCAGGTGCTCGGCACGGCCAGCGGTATGGCTCCGATGGCTCGGATTGCGGCCTACAAGGTCTGCTGGGGTCGGGCTCCGGAAGGCGGATGCCTCACCACCGACTCGGTGGCGGCGATCGATCAGGCCGTTGCCGACGGCGTCGACGTGATCAACTACTCGATCTCGGGGACTCGGACCAACTTCCTCGACCCGGTCGAGGTGGCGTTCCTCTTCGCCGAGGACGCCGGTGTGTTCGTGGCGGCTTCGGCCGGAAACACCGCAGGAGCGAGCACGGTCGCCCATCCCAGCCCGTGGATCACCACGGTTGCTGCAGGAACCCACGACCGGTACTCGGAGGCGACCCTCACCCTCGGTGACGGCACCTCGTACACGAGCGCGTCGTTCCAGAACACGGGGACCGACGTCCTGCCCCTCGTTCACTCGGTGAACGTCGGATTGGCGGGCGCCGACTCCGAGGACGTACGGCTGTGCGTTCCAGGAAGCCTCGACCCCGTCGCCGTCGACGACAAGATGGTCCTCTGCGAACGCGGCGTCATCGCACGGGTCGACAAGTCGCTGGCAGTGCGGGACGCGGGCGGCCTGGGCATGGTCCTTGCCAATCCCTCGCCGAACTCCATCAACGCCGACATTCATTTCGTGCCGTCGATTCACGTCGACGAAGAGGCGTTTGGTGAGATCACCGCCTACATCGCTGCAGAGGGCGACGCGGCCACGGGTCAACTCAGTCCAGGCGTGCCTGTCGTGGACACGACTGCGCCGCAGCGTGCGGCGTTCTCGTCTCAGGGCCCGCTGGCAGCGTCCGGCGACATCTTGAAGCCTGACATCATCGCCCCCGGCGTCGATGTGATCGCGGCAGTGTCGCCTCCCGGCTACAACGGCCGTGACTTCGATGCGCTCTCGGGTACGTCGATGTCGAGCCCGCACATCGCGGGTCTGGCCGCAGTCGTGAAGTCGGCGCATCGTGGGTGGTCACCAGACATGATCAAGTCGGCGCTGATGACGACTGCCGACGAGGTGGCATCGATGACTCCGTTCGACGATGGTTCGGGTCATGTGAACCCGAACGCTGCGCTCGATCCGGGTCTGGTGTACAAGGTCGGCTTCAACCAGTACGTCGGGTTCCTGTGCGGAACGGGCCAGCTGGCTGCGAGCGTGTGCACCGATGTGTTCGGCGTGAGGGTCCTCGACCCGAGCGACCTGAACCAGCCCAACATCGCGGTGGCCGAGTTGGCGGGAAGCCAGACGGTGATGCGTCGGGTCACCAACGTGTCGGGCAAGGCCGGCGTATTCACCGCCAGTGTCGATGCCCCTGCGGGGATCGACGTGACGGTCTCGCCAGCGCGGCTGCGGCTGCGGCCCGGCCAGAACGCCGACTTCAAGGTCACCTTCACCCGGACCGATGCGCCGCTCGACCAGTACTCGTTCGGCACGCTCACGTGGGAAGGCAACCGCGGGCATCAGGTGACCAGTCAGCTGGTCATCCAGCCCGTGAAGCTGGCCGCTCCCGACGAGGTTGGTGGTGCCGGTACCGAAGGCACGGCCGACTACGCCGTGAGCTTCGGGTACACCGGCGACTTCGTGGCCGCCCCGCACGGGTTGGTCGCCGCCAACACGCAAGAGGGCACGGTCGTGGACGACCCGGCCGATGACATCAACACGGCGCTCGGAACCGGTGTCGGGATCACCCTTCACGGCGTGGAAGTTCCGGAGGGATCTGCGTATACACGTATCTCCCTCTTCGACGACTACACCGATGGTGACGACGACCTGGACCTGTACGTGTTCGGTCCCGACGGCAGTTTCGTCGGCGGCAGCGGGTCGGGAACCTCGGCTGAAGAGGTGAACGTGCTCTTCCCGGATGCCGGCGTATATACGGTCGTCGTGCATGGCTGGCAGACCGATGGTGACGACGCCAACTACACGCTCTTCGACTGGAGCGTGTCGGCGACACCGGCCGACGGAAGCAACGTCACCGATCTGTCGGTGACGGCGCCCACGTCGGCAACGTTGGGTGGAAGTGCCACGGTTTCGGTCTCATGGGCCGGACTCGATGCCGGCACCAAGTATCTCGGAGCCGTTTCTTACTCCGAGGCCGAGCTGTTCGATCTGACGGTCGTGTCGGTGAGCACCGACTGATCGCCGGCGACGTTCGAACATGGGTGGGGCGCCCCATCGGGGGCGCCCCACCCGCGTGGGTGCGGTCTGCAGCCGGACGGCGGTCCGGTTTGCCCGGTGGGCCGGATAGCATTCATGCCATGAACAACCTCAAGACGGTCGGGTTGCTGGCTTTCATGGCCGCCCTCCTCGGCCTGATCGCCATTTCGCTCGGCCAGTCGATCTGGGTCGGACTCGGAATCGCCGCCGTGTTCAATCTCGGTGCCTACTTCTTCTCCGACAAGCTCGCCCTGGCTTCGAGCCGGGCCAAGCCTGTGGAAGAGCATGAACTCCCGCAGGTGTACTCCATTGTCAGGGCTCTGGCCACTCAGACGAACATGCCGATGCCGCGCATCTATGTGATCGACAGCCCGCAACCCAATGCGTTTGCCACCGGCAGGAGCCCGAACCACGCGGCGGTGGCCGTGACCAGCGGGATCCTCCAGATCATGACCTATGAGGAACTCCAGGGGGTGCTGGCCCACGAGTTGGCCCACGTCCGCAATCGAGACATCCTGATCAGCTCAATCGCCGCCATGATCGGTTCGGCCATCGCCATCCTGGCCCGCAGTGCCTTGTGGTTCGGTGGCGGGCGTGATCGCGAGAATCCGCTCGGGGCCGTGGGGGCGTTGATCGCGCTCATCGTGGGGCCGATGGCGGCGGTGGTCATCAGGATGGGTATCTCCCGCGCCCGGGAGTATCAGGCGGATCGCACAGGAGCTGAGATCACCGGCCAGCCGATGCAGCTGGCGTCGGCACTGGCCAAGATCGGCCAGGCGACCGCTCAGATACCCATGAACGTGGATCCGGCCTTCAGTCAGCTCTACATCGACAACCCCCTGAAGGCGCTCCGGGGAGGGTCCCTCCTTCGGATGCTTTCGACCCACCCACCCGTGGAGGAACGAATCGAACGGCTGCGGGAGATGGCGTACGGACCGCGCTGACCGGCGGGCCGACTCTGATCGCTTTGTTCCGGTTTCCGGCCGAAGCTATGCTTTCGTCGCCCCGGTGCAGGCCGGGTATGCCGGGATGCCCGAGCGGCCAAAGGGAGCAGACTGTAAATCTGCCGGCGCAAGCCTTCGGAGGTTCAAATCCTTCTCCCGGCACGACGGCGCCCATGGCGGCGTCAACACAATCCACGCCCCCTTAGCTCAGTGGTAGAGCACTTCCATGGTAAGGAAGGGGTCCGGGGTTCAAGTCCCCGAGGGGGCTCGCGTACTTCGTGGCACAGATGACGAGGTATGGCGGAGCAGAATGGCTCCGCAACGAGGCGGCGTAGCTCAGTAGGTGAGAGCGCTCGACTCATAATCGAGAGGTCGGCGGTTCGAGTCCGCCCGCCGCTACATCGCAGATGGGCTTCACCGGCCCACGATCACACTAGAAAGGGACATCGTTATGGCGAAGGCGAAGTTTGAGCGGACGAAGCCGCATGTGAACGTGGGGACGATGGGTCATATTGATCATGGGAAGACGACGTTGACGGCGGCGATCACGAAGACGTTGTTTGAGCGTGTTGGTGGTTCGAATACGTTTACGGCGTTTGACATGATTGATAAGGCGCCGGAGGAGCGTGAGCGGGGGATCACGATTCAGATTGCTCATGTGGAGTATGAGACGGCGAATCGTCATTATGCGCATGTGGATATGCCGGGTCATGCTGATTACATCAAGAACATGATTACGGGTGCGGCGCAGGTTGATGGTGCGATTTTGGTGGTGGCGGCGACGGATGGGCCGATGCCGCAGACGCGTGAGCATGTGTTGTTGGCGCGTCAGGTGGGTGTGCCGTCGATTGTTGTGTTTTTGAACAAGGTCGACATGGTGGATGATGAGGAGCTTCTGGAGTTGGTGGAGCTCGAGGTTCGGGATCTGTTGACTGAGTATGAGTTCCCGGGTGATGACACGCCGGTGGTGCGTGGGTCTGCGTTGCGGGCGATGGAGGGGGATGAGGGGTCTCAGGATCAGGTCATGGCGTTGATGGATGCTGTGGATTCGTTTGTGCCGGAGCCTGATCGGGATACGGATAAGCCGTTTTTGATGCCGATTGAGGATGTGTTCTCGATTACGGGTCGGGGGACGGTGGTGACGGGCAAGATTGAGCAGGGTGTTCTCAACGTCAATGAAGAGGTTGAGATTGTGGGGATCAAGGCGACCAAGAAGACGGTGGCTACTGGGATTGAGATGTTCCGGAAGTTGTTGGATCAGGGTCAGGCTGGTGACAATGTGGGGGTGTTGTTGCGGGGTGTGGGTAAGGATGAGGTGGAGCGGGGTCAGGTGTTGGCGAAGCCTGGGTCGATTACGCCTCATACCGAGTTTGATGCTCAGGTTTATATTTTGACTCGGGAGGAGGGTGGTCGTCATAACCCGTTCTTCTCTGGGTATCGGCCGCAGTTTTATTTCCGGACGACGGATGTGACGGGTGCGGTGACGTTGCCTGAGGGGACGCAGATGGTGATGCCTGGGGACAATACGGAGATGCAGGTGCAGTTGATCACGCCGATCGCGATGGATGAGGGGCAGCGGTTCGCGATTCGTGAGGGTGGTCGGACTGTTGGTGCTGGTCGGGTTGTCAAGATCAGCAAGTGATGCGGTGCGCGGTGCGCGGTGGGCGGTGGGCCAGAGAGTTCTGGCGTGTCGCGTTTGGCGCACAGCGTTCAGCAGCGAACGAGCGAAGCGAGTGAGCTAAATGCCTTCTGACAAGAGACCGCCGATCACGTTGGCGTGCGACACGTGCAAGCGGCGCAACTACGTGACGACGAAGAACAAGACCAATACACGTGATCGGCTTCAGCTGCAGAAGTACTGCAAGTGGTGCCGTTCTCATACCGCTCACCGCGAGACTCGCTGAGGTCCGCGCTGGTAGCGTGGAACCTGCGGAGTCAGGGGTCGATGAGAGAGGGGCGGGTCAGATGACCCGCCCCTCTCTCCTGTGTGCCAACGGGTCATCCGTCTGCCCGGGTGGGTCGCGGCGGTAGTGTTGCAGCATGAGCCTCGATGCCCTCGAAGGCCGTTCCTACGGGCCGGCAACGTTCTCAACCGCCTCTGCTCTCGTCGAACGATACGTCGCCGCCACCGGAGAGGATCCGGGGCGCTGGGCGGACCAAGCTCCCCGCTCGATCGCCGGCGCCATGTTGTTCGTCGTGGCTCCCCGACTTCTCGCCGACCCCGACCTCGAGGGCGCCGCCAGGTCGGTGATCCACGGCGATCAGACCTTCACGTGGGCGCGACCGATACCTCTGGACCGCACGCTGGAAGTCACGGGCATCGTCACCCGGGTGCGTGAGCGATCGGGGGTCGCCTTCGTGGGCTTCGAGCTCGAGGTGCTCGAGGCTGGGGAAGCCGTCGTTTCCGGTTCTTCGACGTTCCTGATGTCGGGCGATAGCCCGCCCGCCGGCGAGGCGGGAGAGGAGGTCGAACCGGATCCGGACGCCGGGTCCGAGCTGTCGCCGGCGCTCGCGGCCGACGTTGTCGACGGGTCGCTCGCCCCGCTCGCCCGCTCGGCTTCCCGCAGCGATCTCGTCCGGTATGCCGCCGCCTCCCAGGACTTCAATCCGATCCACTGGGACCATGCGGCCGCTGTCGCCGCCGGACTCCCCGGCGTGGTCGTTCATGGACTCCTGCAGTCGGCGTGGGCATGTCAGGCGGTAGAACGAACCGGCGTGGATCCGGTCACGGCCCGATTCCGGTATCGGGCCCCGCTCCGGCCTGCGGTGGCGGTGACGGTCGAAGGCGGGTTGGTGGACGGCGGTGTCGACGTCAGACTCGTCGACCGTGCAGGCCGGGAGTACGTCGCGGGTGCGTTCCGGTTCTGAGCCAACTGCCAAATTCCCACACGGCGAGCACGGACCTATACTGATGGGCCCCTAGGGGTGTAGCTCGAACTGGTTAGAGCGACGGACTCCAAATCCGTAGGTTGGGGGTTCGAGTCCCTCCACCCCTGCCACACAACAAGCCTTGAGTCGAGACGCGACACGACGATGTGTCGGCGTATGGTTCGAACTGTGAGGAACGAAGAACGATGAACCGAGAGATGCGCCGCATGATGGAACGCGAAGAGCGGCGGCAGAAGAAACAGGAGCAGCGCCAGGGCGGCCGTGCCGCCGCCAATCAGCGCGCGCAGGCCGCCCTCCAACGCTCCAAGGGCGAACGCCAGCCGTTCTTCAAGCGCATCGCCCAGTTCCTCCACGACGTTCGGGTTGAGATGCGCAAGGTGTCGTGGCCCACACGTGACCAGATGGTGGCGTTCAGTGTCGTGACCCTCGTCACCTCCATCGTGCTGACCGCTTTCGTCTTCGGTCTCGACGCCGGGTTGAAAGAACTCGTGTTCCTCGCCATCGGAGGCGCCAATGGTTGATGTCGACGCAATCGAAGACGACATCCTCGAGGAGGAGACGGAGGACGCCGAGCCGACCGCCGTCAGCCCTTACGACATGCCGGGTGACTGGTACGTCATCCACTCGTACTCCGGCTACGAGAACAAGGTCAAGGTCAACCTCGAGACCCGTATCAAGTCGATGCACATGGAGGACCGGATCTTCGAGGTCCACATTCCGATGGAAGACGTGGTCGAGATCAAGAACGGCAAGAAGGTCACCGTTCCCAAGAAGGTGTTCCCGGGATACATCCTCGTGCGGATGATCTTGGACGACGACTCGTGGTACGGCGTTCGCAACACGCCGGGTGTCACCGGGTTCGTCGGTGGGAGCAGCAAACCGACTCCGCTTTCGCGGCGCGAGGTCGAACGATTCCTCGGGTTCCAGAAGGAAGAGGAGAAGCCGAAGCCTCGCTTCCGGCCCGAGTGGGAGGTCGGCGAGGTGGTCCGGGTCATCTCGGGTCCATTCGCGGACTTCAACGGGAAGATCGAAGGAATCGATCTCGACCAATCGAAGGTCACCGTCCTCGTCAACATCTTCGGTCGCGACACACCGGTCGAACTCGGGTTCGAGGACATTCAGAAGAGCTGAGCCCGGGCCTGGCCCGGTAATGAGGAGCAACCATGGGACGCAAGAGACTCTCCGCCGTCGTGAAGATGCAGCTTCCGGCGGGTCAGGCCACACCGGCACCTCCGGTGGGTACGGCCTTGGGCCCGCACGGCGTCAACCTGATGGACTTCGTGAAGGCGTACAACGACGCCACCGCCAACCAGCGGGGTCAGATCATTCCGGTCGAGATCTCGATCTACGAGGATCGCAGCTTCACCTTCATCATGAAGACCCCTCCGGCGCCGGCCCTTCTCCGCCAGGCCGCTCGGGTGGACAAGGGTTCGGCGGTGCCTCACATGGAGAAGGTCGGTTCGGTCACCAAGGCTCAAGTGCGTGAGATCGCCGAGCTGAAGATGCCCGATCTGAACGCCAACGACATCGAGGCGGCGTCCCGGATCATCGAGGGAACCGCCCGTTCCATGGGGATCACCGTCACCGAGTAGTGCCCGTGCTGCGCACGGGCGCAGGACGCCATGCGCGGTGGGTTTGGGTGTTGGTCGGGTGCGTATCATTCGGCCGACCGGCGTCTGTTCTGACGGCCGGTCTTCGGTCGGCAGAAGTCGGCCGACATATGACAGTGGGAGGCCTGACGGCCGTTCGGACCACAAGGAGGAAACATGGCAAAGCGTGGAAAACGCTACAACGAGGCCGCCAGCCGATTTGATCGCCAGGCGGCCTATCCCGCCGCCCAGGCGTTGGAGCTGGTGAAGACTCTGGCTGCGGCCAAATTCGATGAGACGGTCGACGCCGTCTTCCGGCTCGGGATCGATCCTCGCAAGGCGGATCAACTGGTACGTGGCACGGTGGCGCTTCCGCACGGCACCGGCAAAGACGTGCGAATCGCCGTCTTCGCACCCGCAGACAAGGCTCGGGAAGCCGAGGAGGCGGGAGCCGACATCGTCGGTGGCAAGGAACTGGTGGAGGAGCTGGCGGCAGGGAGAGAGCTGAATTTCGACCTGACGATCGCCACTCCCGACATGATGGCCGAAGTGGGAAAACTCGGTCGCGTCCTCGGCCCGCGTGGTCTCATGCCGAACCCGAAGGCCGGGACCGTCACCCCTGACGTCGCCAAGGCTGTCGCCGAGTTCAAGGCCGGTCGCATCGAGTACCGGAATGACCGCTACGGCAACGTCCACGTGCCGGTGGGCAAGGTGTCGTTCGATTCCGAGCAGCTGATTGCCAACCTGGCGACACTGGCAGGCGAGATCATGCGGGCGAAGCCGGCGTCGGCCAAGGGCCGGTATGTGCGAGGAATGTCGGTGTCGTCGACGATGGGTCCGGCAGTGAAGGTCGACCCGTCCCACCTCGAGGATCTCACGAGCCTGGTGCACTGACAGGATCTTCCTGGCAATCTGGCCCGGCCGGTTGCATAATGACGACAAGTCAGGGGGTCTCTCGGATGAGAGACTGGGTGGTAACGAGACCGCCACCACCCACGGAACCCGGACTGGAGGCGATGGGCGCCTGTGGCGCCCGGGGTTCGGCAACCCCTACCGTGCCGTCCCCACATACTGGCGCCAGAGTGAGGTGGACCTGGCAAGCCGGCCCGTCGTCCCATCCGAGGCCCGAGAGACCCCCTCAGAACCGAAATGAGCCCGGCCCAGACCGGGCTCATTTCGTCGGAAGGCCGATCGAGACCCGAGACGCCGCCGGCGGTGCCGTCTTGTGAATCCGGGCTCCTCCACCTAGCATGACCCCCCTCAACCGAATATCCCTCGGCCCTAGACCGTTGGTGCGATTCGTCGCTTAAGGGAACATCGTTCCGCCACCGCAGGTCGGTTCTTCGAACCCTCTGTGTCTGTGCCGCATGCACCCGGGGGGTTTCTTCGTTGGGACCGTACGACCACGTACGAAAAGGAGAAGAACCATGCCGAGACCTGAGAAGGTCCAGGCGGTTGCGGAGATCAAGGAGCGAATCGAAGGCGCCCGCGCGGTGTTCCTCACGGAATTCCGCGGGATGAGCGTCAAACAGCTCTCCGCCCTCCGGCGGTCGCTCCGGGAAGTCGGGTCCGAGTACAAGGTCGTGAAGATGACCTTGGCGCGGCGGGCCACCGACGAGCTCGGGATCGAAGGGATCTCTGAACATCTCGTGGGGCCGACAGGTCTCACATTCGCCGACGGTGACGCCGTCGCCACGGCGAAGGCGTTGCGTGACGCCGGCAAGGACAACGACAAGGTCGTGATCAAGGCCGGCATCCTCAGCGGCGGCCAGGTGATCATGCCTGAACAGGTGACCAAGCTCGCGGAGATCGAGCCGCGCGAGGTCCTGCTGTCCAAGATCGCCGGAGCTGCCAAGGCGCCGCTGTCGCAGATGGCGGGCATGCTGGGTGCGTTCACCCGCAATGCCGCAACGATGTTCTCGCAACTGCTCGAAAAGAAGGAGTCGGACACGCCCGCCGACTCCGCTCCGGTGGAAACCCCGGCGGCGGAAGCAGAAGCGGCCCCAGCGCCCGAACCGGCGGACGATGCGATCGTCGAGCCCGAGGAAGCTGCGGCGGCCGAAGAGGCGTCCGAGACCGAAGAACCAGCCAATTCGGCTGAGGAGGAATGACACATGGCCAAGATGACGACTGACGAGTTGCTGTCCGTCTTCGAAGAGATGACGGTGCTCGAGCTAAAAGAGTTTCTCGATGCGTTCGAGGAGAAGTTCGATGTGACCGCTGCGGCTCCGATGGCCGCGATGCCGATGATGGTCGCCGGTGGCGGCGATGCAGGCGCTGCCGCCGTCGAGGAGAAGGACGAGTTCGACGTGGTTCTCGCTTCGGCGGGCGCCGAGAAGATCAAGGTCATCAAAGAGGTCCGGGCGATCACCAGCCTCGGTCTCAAAGAGGCCAAGGATCTCGTCGACGCGGCCCCCAAGGCAGTGCTCGAAGGCGTCGACAAGGAAGCCGCCGAGAAGGCCAAGGCTCAGCTCGAGGGCGCCGGAGCGACGGTGGAGCTCAAGTAGCTCGCCGGGAACGATGGCGTAGAACAGTGAGGGCCCGGCATCGCCGGGCCCTCACCCTTTGTCAGAGTTCGGACAGGAACTCGTTCACAGGACCCGATTCGCGGGCCCTGAGACCGGTGTTGATGGTCAGCTTCTCGAGATTCTGAGCCACGGTCTTCTTGGCGATCGGAAGGTCGGTCTCGGCGAAGTGGGCGTGGACGTCCGCTGCCGCCGCTGGCTGGCTCAGCGCCGGGATCCCTTCGATCATGCGGCGGAGTGTTACTGGAGGCATCCGGGCGGTGAGTTCGCTCCAACGGCTCCGCAGTTCGCTCCACAGGTAGGAGCCGCTGTGGCGGCCGCTCATGAGCCGGGCGACGATCCAAGCGCTGTCTTGGGTGCGCACCGTTCCGTCGAGGACCGCGGCGAGTATCCGATCTACTGCCTCGTTGTCATCGATGAACGTCATGGCCTGCAGCAGCTTGAGTTCCGCCTGCGGAGTCCGTGCCCCTTTGTAGGCGAGGAATAGGCGCTCGAGCGAGTCCTGGTCGCCGTGCGCAGCCCAGGTGAACAACGCCGCCTGGCCGACATCCGGGTCGATGCCGGTGGTGCTCTCGAGGTAGCGCACGGCCAGTTCGCGGGACGCCTCGATCGTGGCGGGGTCCTCTGCCAGGCGTCCCATGGCGCCGACGAGCAGGCCACGCAGCCGCCGCTGAAGATCGTCCTCCCCGGAGTCGCCGTCCCAACCGAGTCGGCCGGCCATCGGTCCCACCAGTGATGCTACGACGGTCCTGAACTGGGGGAGTCGGTCGTCTGTGACGACGTGATGGCGGAGCGAGGCGAGGCCACCGACGAGCGCCGACCACACCGAATGCTCGGTCTCGTTGCCATAGGCCCGGGACAGTTCCAGGTATTGGCGGGCAGACACCTGTCCCGATTCGACGAACGCCCACGCGTCGTCGATGAGAACGAAGCGTTCCAGGGCTTCGAGACGGGTGATCGCACCGACCAGAGCCGTATATGAATCTCGGTCGTAGGACGTGCGATAGAAGCCGTGGCCGCCCGCGTTCACGATCACCCAGTCGATTGGCGTCGGAACATCGAGCGACCTCACTGGCCCGTCCAGCAGCATCTTCGAGTCGAACGGCTTCCCGGCCGCTTCACCCCGAACCTGAACCGGGATTCGCCACATCGTCTGGTCGGTTTCGTCCGGGATGGAGAGGTAACGACGCTGTGTGAGGTTCAGGCTGTCACCGCTCAGCGACGTCTCCACCTGGGGATACCCTCCCTGGAGGATCCAGGTGTCCATGATCGAACCGACATCGGATGTGGAGGCCCGATCGAGACCCTCCCAGAGGTCGGACGTGACGGTGTTGGCGTACGAGTGTTTGCGGAGGTAGTCGGCGACTCCCCGGCGGAACACTTCCTCGCCGAGGTACTGCTCGATCATACGAAGCACCGACGACCCCTTGCCGTAGGTCAGCGCGTCGAACATCTCGTTCGCCTCGTCGGGCGAGGTGACTTCGAACTCGACGGGCCGCGTATTCGCCAACCCGTCGACCGCGAAAGCCCATGGGCGTTCGACGGCGCCGAAGGACACCCATCTGCGCCAGTCGGGTCGCATGGCGTCGGTGGCTTTCATCTCCATGAAGGTGGCGAAGGCCTCGTTGAGCCAGATCCCATCCCACCACTCCATCGTGACGAGGTCGCCGAACCACATGTGAGCGAGTTCGTGCGCCACGACGTCCAGGATCCGTACCAGTTCGGCCTGCGTGGCGGTTGCGGGTTCCACCAGGAGCGCAGACTCCCGGAACGTGATACACCCGAGGTTCTCCATCGCCCCGAACGCGAAATCGGGTATGGCGACGAGGTCGACCTTGTCGCCGGGGTAGGGGATGTCGTAGTACTCGGAGAGATATCTGAGACAGAAGGCACCGCACTCGAGGGCGAACGGGCTGAGGTCGAGTTTCCCTCTTGGAGCGATCACCCGCAGCGGAACACCGTCGACGTCGAGTTCCTCCGTTGCCTCGAACGGTCCAACGACGAAGGCCACGAGATACGTTGACATCTTCATCGTGTCCGCGAACGTGACCTCGACCCGCCCGCCGCCGGAGGGGACACGACTCACCTCGGCGCCGTTGGACACCGCAAACAGCGTCTCGGGAACCACCAGTGTGATGCCGAACGAGGCCTTGAAGTCGGGTTCGTCGAAGCAGGGAAAGGCACGTCGGGCGTCAGTTGCCTCGAACTGGGTCGTGGCGATCACCTGCTCGTCGCCGTTCACATCGGTGAACGATGACCGGTAGAAACCGTGAAGTTGATCATTGAGCGTTCCCGAGAAACCGATCCGGATGGTGGCCGGCCCGGGTGAGATCTCGACCTCGGAGTTGAAGATCACCCTCTGATCGGCTTCGTGGAGGGTCGCGGACAACCCGATCGTCTCGGAGTCTCTGAGCAGTACTCCATTTTCGATCTCGAGTTCGAGGGCGTTGAGCTGGATGGTGTCGACGGGTTCTTCCACCGTCACGTCTATCTCGACCGTCCCCGAGAACACGAAGGCCTCGAGGTCGGGTTCGAGCCGGAGCCTGTAGTGGCTGGGAACGACGGAACGCGGAAGTCGGTATGGATTGTCGGGCATGCCTCGGAGTTGGTCGGGAGATGTCATGGTACCGGTAGGCTGCCGGCCGTGGGCACGACGATATTGGTGAGGGTGAGCGGGCCAGACGGCCCTGGCATCACAGCAGGCATCATGGACGTGCTGGCGGGGGACGGCGTCGAGATCCTCGATGTCGAACAGGTCGTTCTGCACGGCAGGTTGGAACTCGGTCTTCTCATCGAGGTGCCGGAAGGCCGGTCGACCGTCAAGGAGTTGCTGTTCTTCGGATGGCAGCGGGGCGTCCATCTCGACTTCGAGGTCGTCGATGGTTCCCCGCAGCGTCGAGGAGCAGAGTCGGTGGTCACAGTGATCGGAACCGCTGTCGAGCCTGCCGGGTTCGGCGCGGTGGCGCGGGCGATCGCCGATGGAGGGGGAAACATCGACCGGATCGCCCAGATAGCCACGTACCCGGTCATCAGCTACGAACTGGCCGTTTCGGGAGGGGACACCGAGGCCATGCGGCGGGGACTCGGAGCGGCCTCCAAGGAGCACCAGATCGATTTGGCGATTCAGCCGGAAGGTCTGTTCCGGCGGGCGAAACGTCTCGTGGTCATGGACGTGGACTCGACACTCATCCAGGGCGAGGTGATCGAACTGCTTGCCTCTCAGATAGGGGTTGGCGCAGAGGTGGCGCGCCTGACAGCCGAGGCCATGTCGGGCGATCACGACTTCGAGACCTCGCTGCGGGAGCGGGTTGCGCTGCTCGCCGGTGCCACCGAGGGAGATCTCGAGCGGGTCAGGGGACAGATCCAGCTGACTCCCGGTGCGCGCACGTTTGTTCGGACCTTGCACCGGCTGGGGATGAAGGTGGCCGTGGTGTCGGGAGGGTTCTCGGTGTTCACCGATCGCCTGAAGACAGACCTCGGTCTCGAACACGCGGTCGCCAACCGACTCGAGGTCGTGGATGGTGTGGTCACCGGTCGCCTCGAGGGGCCGGTGGTCGACCGTGCGGGCAAGGCCAGGGTCTTGCGGGAGATCGCAGAGTCGGAAGGTATCCCGCTCGCTCAGACGGTGGCGGTCGGCGACGGAGCCAACGACATCGACATGCTTTCGGTTGCGGGCCTCGGCATCGCCTTCAACGCCAAGCCCGTGGTGTCCGAGGCTGCCGACACGTCGTTGAGTGTGCCGTATCTCGACGCGATCCTGTTCCTTCTGGGGATCCGGCGCCACGATGTCGAGACCGCCGACCTGATCTCCCCCTGACCAAGAAACCCGCCGCCGCGAAGCGCCGCCAACCCAGGGTTGATTGCGTGGATATTCACTTCCTCAACCCAGGGTTGGCTGAGTGGATATCCACCGATCTGGCCCACGGTTGGGCGGGGATGGATAAATGTCACTCTCCATTGGCATCTTTCGGTCATGAACATCGAACGAGCCGTGATGGAAGTCGCCGCCTCTCAAGGTGGCTGTTTGCGCAGAAAGCAGATTCTCGAACTGGGGATGACGGTCAACGAGGTTCGGGGGCGCCTCAGTCGGGGACAGTGGAAGCGGTTGGATGGGGGTGCCATCCAGCTCTACGACGCCTCGGTTCCCATGGAGAGGGTCCGCGCTGCGGTGGCCGTGCTGCCGAGCGCAGTGGCGTCGCACGAGGCGGCGGCCGAGGTACATAGCGTGAAGGGATTTGCCAAGGGGCTCGCCGTCGTGTCGGTCCACAGCCGGACCACGCATGCCTTTCCCGGCGTCACCGTTCGGCGCAACCATGACCTAGCGGACTCTCACATCACCACACGCGACGGACTGCGGGTCACCACCGTCGAGCGAACGGTTGTCGATATGGCTCGCTTCTGCTCCGTTTCACACTTGAGCGACGTGTTGCGGTCGTTGATCTTGGACAAGCGAGTCGATCTCGACCTGTTGGTCGCGATTCGGGATTCGGTGGCGCGCCGTGGCCGACCCGGCTCGAAGGTCCTCAGAGAGGTGACCTCCGAACTCGTCGATGGCTCTCCACACGTCGCATCGAAGTTGGAGGCCTTGGGTAGGGCGTTGTTGTTGGAGGCGGATTGCGGCCGCTTCCTGAGCGAGTTCCCACTCCCGTGGGACCGCACGCGGCGATTCGATGACGCTTACCCGGATGAGCGCGTCGCAATCGAATGGGACAGCAGGCGCTGGCACACGCGAAACCAAGAGTTCGACAGGGATCGGGCACGGGACAATGCCGTCGTGATCCACGGGTGGAAGCTGCTCCGGTTCACATGGCATGATGTGGCGAACCGGCCGGGTCATGTCGTGGCAACAGTCCGCGCTGCCTTCGGGTCCCACTCATGAAGGCCGGCGCCTGCTCAACCCAGGGTTGGTTGTGTGGATTTTCACTTCCTCAACCCAGGGTTGGGGAAGTGCGGGAGGTGGTGGGGTCGGTCAGGCGGAGTAGGTGCCGGCCGTAGTGGTGCCGCCTCGACCGGTCCAGTTGGTGTGGAAGAACTCGCCGCGCGGCCGATCGACCCGCTCATAGGTGTGGGCCCCGAAGTAGTCGCGCTGGGCCTGGATCAGATTCGCCGGCAGGATCGCCGACCGGTAGGCGTCGTAGAAGGCCAGCGCCGCCGAGTACGCAGGTACCGCTACGCCGGCCAGGACACCTGCAGCAACCACTCGGCGCCAACCCGACTCGACACGGCCGATCTCCTCGGAGAAGAACGGGTCCAACAGCAGGTTGTCGAGCGCGGGGTCACGCTCGTAGGCCGCGGTTATGTCGTCCAAGAAGCGGGCCCGGATGATGCACCCTTCCCGCCACAACGAGGCGACCCGGCCGAGGTCGAGGTCCCATCCGGACTCTCGCGATGCCTCCGACAGCAGCATGAACCCCTGGGCGTACGAGACGATCTTCGAACCGTACAAGGCGTCGCGAACGTCATCGACGTCGAGCTCGGGACGATCGGCCGGTCCGGCCAGCGCCTCCGACGCCACGACTCGTTCGTCCTTGAGTGCCGAGACGATGCGCGCGAACACGGCTTCGGCCACCAGGCTCACCGGTTGTGCGAGTTCCATCGACGAGATCACCGTCCACTTGCCGGTGCCCTTCTGGCCGGCGGCATCGAGGATGTTCTCCAGGAGCGGAGATCCATCCTCGTCGACGTGATCGAGGATGTCGGCAGTGATGTCGACGAGGAACGAGTCGAGGATGCCGTCGCCCCACGTCCGAAAAGTGGACGCCATGTCACGGTGCTCCATTCCGGCCGCTTTGAGCAGAGCGTATGCCTCGGCGATGACTTGCATATCGCCGTATTCGATACCGTTGTGCACCATCTTCACGTAGTGGCCGGCACCCCCGGGGCCGACCCAATCGCAGCATGGTGTCCCGTCGGCGACCTTGGCCGCGACCGCCTGGAGAATGGGTTGGACGACCGGCCAGGCCTCCTCCGACCCGCCAGGCATGATCGACGGTCCGTGCCGTGCCCCCTCTTCGCCTCCGGACACACCTGTGCCCACGAACCTCAATCCGTGCGCGGCCAGCGTCTCGACCCTGCGCGCGGTGTCCGTGTAGAGCGAGTTGCCGCCGTCCACGATGACGTCGCCCGGTGCCATGAGGGGCAGCAGTTGATCGATCACGGCGTCTACGGCGGGTCCGGCCTTGACCATCAGCATCACGATTCTCGGTGACTGCAGCGAGTCGACCAGTGCCTCGACGGTGTCTGCGCCCACGATGGATGGCGAGGCCCCACGACCTGACGTGAACTCGTCGGTCACCGCCGTCGTCCTGTTGTACACGGCCACTCGGTACCCGTGGTCGACCATGTTGAGCACGAGGTTCTGGCCCATCACTGCCAGGCCGATGAGGCCGATGTCGGCCTTGATGTCCAAAGTCATGGTTGGGAGCGTAACCGGAGGGTCGGCTGGCCTGTTGGTCCGGCCGATCTATCCTGCGCCGCCATGCGTGATGGCATTCTGGGCATCGACATCGGCGGTTCCGGAATCAAGGGGAACCTCGTCGACCCGGGCACGGGCGCGTTGCTGGCGGAGCGTCACAAGATCAAGACGCCGAGGCCTTCTTCGCCCGTGGCCGTGGCCGAGGTCGTCGGACAGATGGTGGAGCACTTCTCGTACTCGGGCCCGGTCGGATGCACCTTCCCCGCCGTCGTTCGTCGGGGCGTGACCCTGAGCGCCGCCAACGTCGACCAAGCTTGGATCGGGACCGATGCAGTAGCGCTGTTCGAGCGTCGAGTGCGGTCGCGTTTCGTTGTTCTCAACGATGCGGACGCGGCCGGAATCGCGGAGGTGTCGTTTGGGGCGGCAAAGGGGGTCGACGGCGTCGTCCTGCTTCTCACCTTTGGCACAGGAATCGGGTCGGCGATGTTCGTGGACGAGCGGTTGGTCCCGAACACCGAATTGGGCCATCTCAACTTCGCCGGGTTCGAATCGGTGGAACGGTGGGCCTCGTCACGGGCTCGCGACGACGAGGGGCTCTCCTACGAGGAGTGGGCCGGGCGCGTCAGCAGGTTCCTTCAGCATCTCAATCGCTTGTTCTCGCCGGATCTCTTCGTGATCGGTGGTGGCATCTCTCGCAAGTGGGAGAAGTACGCCCAGTTCCTCGATGTCGACGTCGAGACGGTGCCGGCGGTTCTCCAGAACGAGGCCGGCATCGTGGGGGCGGCGATGGCCGCGGTTCAGCTGTCGTGAGGCCGTTCACGAAGGGCGGCCCCCAGCCGATCGATCGCATCGAGGAGGTCGGTCTCGACCCCGCCGACCGGTTCTGTACACCCGACGAGCATGGCAGCGGCGCCGAGCGCGTAGAGGCTCCACTCCTTTCCGAACCGGTCGGTGGCGGCGGCACCATCGATGGCATCGGCGTCGACGGTGCGACGTAGGGCGAGACCCTCCCACAGGGCGTCGGTCAGTACCGAAAGCCGGTCGAGGTCCATGGGTGGACGGATCCGGAGCATGAGCGGCCCAAAGGCTTCCGCCACTGCGGGTGTGTAGGCGTCCACGACCTCCTGGTAGCGATCACGTAGCAACGCATCGGTTTGGGGATCGTTGCGGGCGAGGAGGGCCACCCAGATCCGCCATGCCACCAGGTCCGCTTCCTCGAACGCCTCGTTCATGACCGTGCGGATGGCTTCGGAGGGGTTCGTGAGATCGGCGGCTTCGACCCGTTTGCGGAACTGGTCGGCCTCCGCGGGGTTGCGTCCGAGTTGGATGGCGTGGTGGAGGAGTTCGATCTGGAAGTCCTCCTGGCTCGACCAGTGGTGATAGAAGGCACCGTGTGACAAGCCTGCCCTGCGGGACACCTCGGTGGCCTTGATGTGATTGACGCCTGTCCCCACCGGCGTCTCGACCATGAGCTCGATTCCGGCCGCAAGCAGGCGATCTCGGGTGCGCGGTTCGGTCGTGGAATCCTCGGGTTCTTGTTCCATTGTGAACGTAATCATTATGAGTATAATGTGACCCGGTCGGACTCGAAGGATGCGCCTCAGGGGTGTGGGGCATCCATCGATATCGGCTTGGTTCCGATGCGTGCCGGATGTCCGGACGGCGCGTAGGGGGTCGGAACCCCGGCGAGGGAGACCGCGCGAGGCAGGTGGTCTCCCTCGTCTCCACTCTGGCCGACTTCATTCGGTTTGGAACGACTCGAACCTTCCCGCCTGATCCGGCTGCAGCCTCACGTCGATGTAGGTTCCGTCGTCGGTGTGTTTCTCGAGGACCACTTCACCCAGCCGATGGGCGGCTGCAACTATGTCGCCCCGATCGTACGGCACGAGCAGCTGGTAGAGACGGAGTCGCCCGGCCAGCTGTTCGGCTACGGCATGGAGCAGGTCATCGACGCCGTCACCCGTCCGGGCGGAGATCGTCACGCTGTCCGGATAGACGTTGCGCAGACGCCCGAGCGCCAACGGGTCGGCGAGATCGGCCTTGTTGAACACGAGAATCTCGGGGATTGAGTTGGCATCGATCTCGGCGAGCACGGTGCGGACGGCTGCGATCTGGCCGGCCGGGTCGGGATCCGACGCGTCGACGAGATGCAGCAACAGGTCGGCCTCCGTGACATCTTCCAGTGTCGAACGGAAGGCCTCCACGAGTTGGTGAGGGAGACGTCTCACGAAACCCACCGTGTCGGAGAGGAGAACGAAGCGACCGTCGGGCAGGGCGGATCGCCGAACGGTGGAGTCGAGGGTGGAGAACAGCCGGTCCTCGGCCAGGACTTCTGCGGAAGTCAGCCGATTGAGCAAGGTCGACTTGCCCGCGTTCGTGTACCCGACGAGGGCCACCTGGGGCACGTCATTGCGATGTCTCGACTTGCGCTGGGTGGCTCGGGTCCTCGACTGGGCCTTGAGATCGCGCTCGAGCCTGGAGATGCGGGCGAGAATCCTGCGCCGGTCCGTTTCCAGCTTTGTCTCGCCCGGCCCGCGGGCGAGGACGCCGTATCCCTGTTGCGACATGTGCTTTCCCCGGCCACGGAGCCGAGGCAGGTTGTAGCGGTACAGGGCCAACTCGACCTGAATCGCCCCCGCCTTGGACGTGGCGTGCTGGGCGAAGATATCGAGGATGAGCGCCTCACGGTCTACGACATCGACTTCGAACTTCTTCTGGAGATTCCGCTGTTGGGCCGGTGTGAGCGTGTTGTCGAACACCACCAGGTCGATGTCGAGCGCACGCGTCAGTTCGGCCAGCTCCTGGGCCTTGCCGCTGCCGATGAAGGTCGCCGGGTCGGGGTCACGACGCCGCACCAGCTCAGAGTCGACGGGATCCGAGCCTGCGGTGTCGGTCAGCAACGCCAGCTCGTCGAGCGAGCGTTCCGCCTCTGCGACGTCGGTGTCGGGAAATGCGACACCGACGAGAAACGCCTTCTGGCGTACGACCTCGAGGTCGGTGACGGTGGCGGTGAGTCGCCGGCGGCCGCGTGCCTGATGATCGTACGTCACGGGGTGAAGGTACCCCTTGAATCATCCGGCTGGTGTGTCATTATCGATCAGAGTACCGGCCCCGGCGAGACAGGTCACCCCGCTCTCAGAGGTACTGGCCCTCGTCTCCGACCTGCGCGGCATCTTCCTCGGCGATGATCTGCGACTCGCGGACGGCTACGACCGGCTTCCCGGTGGGAGGCCAAATGAACCGCCACGCCCCCGACGGGACCGCCCAGAAACGACGACCGGTGTTCACGTCGATGAGGGTCAGAGCGTCATTGCCCTCTTTCGTCCCGATCGGAACGAGCAGCCCCGACTTCGTGGTCGATTCGTCGGGGGTGGCTCCCACCCGCCATCCGTTGAGTACGCGAAAACCGTTGGTGTCGTCTTTGGTCATGTGAGTCCGACAGTCTGGCATCTCGTTGGGGTGGACAAAAAACGTCGGCGATTGTCAGAACGTAGCGACCAGGTAGGCGCCAAACGCAGTGAATACTGCGAGGACGGTGGCGCCAACCATCACCCAGAGTGCGATCTTGGCCGCCGTCCGAACGTTCATGGTGGCACGGTATGCATGGTGACCGGGTGTGCACAAGCGCTGTAGCCTTCGACCATGACAGACCGCGCACAGTTCTCGGAAGCCCTCGACTACCACGAGAGGGGTCGCCCCGGGAAGATCGAGACCCGTCCCACCAAACCGACAGCCACTCAAGCCGATCTGAGTCTCGCCTACACCCCAGGCGTGGCGGAGCCGTGTCGGGTCATCGCCAAGGACCCGTCAGCCGTCTTCCGATACACCAACAAGGGCAATCTCGTGGCTGTGGTCTCGAACGGGACCGCGGTGCTTGGTCTCGGGAACATCGGCCCCATGGGCAGCAAGCCGGTGATGGAGGGCAAAGGAGTTCTCTTCAAGCGCTTCGCCGACATCGATGTTTTTGACCTCGAGGTGGGGTCGGAGGACCCCGAAGACATCATCAAGTTCTGCGAGCTGTTGGAACCCACGGTGGGGGGCATCAACCTCGAAGACATCAGGGCACCCGACTGCTTCCACATCGAAGAGACCCTGCGCTCTCGTCTCGACATACCCGTGTTCCACGACGACCAGCACGGTACGGCCATCATCGGCGGAGCGGCGTTTCTCAACGCCTTGGAACTGGCCGAGAAGCGGATCGAGGATGTCCGCGTCGTCTTCAGCGGGGCCGGCGCCGCCGGTATCGCCACGGCGCGGTTCTTCCAGTCTCTGGGTGTGCGAGCCGAGAACGTCCTGATGCTCGACTCGAAGGGTGTGATCCACTCCGGACGCGATGACGTGACGGGATTCAAGCTCGAGTTCGTGCGAGAAACCGAAGCTAGAACGCTCGAGGACGCTCTCGTTGGCGCCGACGCCTTCGTGGGGGTCTCGGTGGGCGGGACGGTCACCAAGGAGATGGTCCGGTCGATGGCCGACACTCCGATCGTCTTCGCCCTTGCCAACCCTGACGCGGAGATCGACTACGACGACGCCAAGGAGGCACGGCCGGATGCGATCGTCGCCACGGGTCGGAGCGACACGCCGAACCAGGTCAACAACGTGCTCGGGTTCCCGTTCATCTTCCGCGGCGCGCTCGACGTTCGAGCTCGGGGAGTGAGCGAAGGGATGAAGGTCGCCGCTACGAAAGCCCTCGCCGAGCTCGCCCGGGAACCGGTACCCGAATCGGTGCTGAAGGCGTATGACGTCGACCGTTTGAGCTTTGGTCCCGAGTACCTCATTCCCAAGCCGTTCGACCCCCGCGTGCTGTGGACGGTTGCGCCGGCCGTCGCTCTCGCCGCTTGTGAGGAAGGGTTGGCCCGAGAGCCGCTCACCGACGTGGACGAGTACCGCCAGAGCCTTCGGGCCAGGTTCCAGTCGTCGTACGGGCTCATCTCTCTGGTGACGAGACGTGCCAAATCGCGCCCCAAGACCGTCGTGTATCCGCATGGGGACGATCTGCGGATCCTGCGGGCGGCACGGCGCGTCAGCGACGAGGGAATCGGGAGTCCGGTTCTGTTGGGTGATACGGGCGTGATCCGCGAGCTGGCTGTCGAGCTCGGAATCGAACTCGACGGTATGAGGATCGTCGATCCCGTGACGGAGCCAGAACTCCGCAAGGCGTATGCCGCCCGGCTCGTCGAGTTGCGCAGCCGCAAGGGCATGTCGGCCGCTCATGCCGAACGCCAGGTCTTCGACCCGAACGTGTTTGCGGCTCTCATGGTGGAACAGGGGGACGCAGATGCCCTGCTCGGCGGTCTCACCACCTTCTACCCCGAGACGATCCGACCTGCCTTGCAGATCATTCAGCTCGAGGAGGGTCGCTCGATCGCCTCGTCGGTGTACGTGGTGATCGCCAAGGGCAAGCCGTACTTCTTCACGGACTGCGCAGTGAACATCGAGCCGACCGCCGAGCAGTTGGCGGAGATCGCCGACGCGGCCGTGGTGGTGGCACAGCAGCAATTCGATCGCGAGCCCCGTGTGGCCTTCCTCAGCTATTCGGACTTTGGGTCGGCGGTTGGCGACGAACCCGCCCGGATAAGGCGGGCTGTCGAGTTGTTCCGCGAGCGGTGCCCCGACGTGAAGGCCGACGGTGAGATGCAGGCGGATACCGCGGTGAAGACGGATCTGTTGCGGGCCCGCCGGCCTCACGGGCAACTCGATCACGCCGCCAACATCTTGGTGTTTCCGTCGCTGACGGCGGGCAACGCCGCATACAAGCTGCTCAATCAGCTGGCGGACGCCGAGGTGATCGGACCGATCCTCACGGGCTTGGCCAAGTCGGTGCACGTTCTCCAACGCGATGCCGAGGTGGGCGATGTGGTGAACCTCACAGCGATCGCGGTCGCCGACGCCCAGCACAAAGCCGCCAGGGACGGGTCCTGAGGAGGCGGCGGCGCTACCACACTGGTTGCCGGATCTCGAGGCCAAATCGCAGGACGAGGGCGCCCGTGGACCGAGCAGGGCGCCCGGTTCGTCCCGTGTGCGCCCACATTCAGGCCACGGTTTTTGGGTTCTGCACGATCATCCCTCGTTCGAGACGGTCACCGTCACCACCGGCCCGGCTGATGGGATGTTGGCGACGCGGATCGCATTGGTCGAACCATCGGCCCAGCAGGTGTTGGCCGGACCGGAGCTCGTGGTGAGGTCATAGCCCGCACCCGGCTCTGACGCGTCCCACAGCGCCGTCGCGGATGCGATCGGCCACGAACCATCCCGCGTCACGAGGCGCAGGGCCCGCCGCCCATTCGTGTTGTCGTCCTGCCATTTGCTGCCGTGATCGATGTGCCAGACAGCGAGACCGGCGTCTGCGATTCCAGCACTCGTCGTCTCGTTCTGAGCCGGTCCGGGGACCAGAGTCGGGATGCCGCCGGGAATCCCGGCGTCGTAGGACGTCCCCGGCCAACGGTTCTCGACGAGGAAGAACTCTTGCCGTCCGTGAGCCGGTTCGTAGAGGAGGGCGACGTCCCCGTGTTCTTCGATCGCACGCAGGGTGACCGCCTCTGATCCGAAGATCACCCGTGGTCGCACCCAACCGACGTTCATCTTCGACCATGGGTCGAGGTGGCGGTAATTCCAGTCGTCGTCCATGATCGAATAGTCGCTCGCCCGACCGACGATGCCCGCCGGCACATCGGCGTAGAGGTCCTCGAGATGCAGGAGCAGGTGGCAGAGCTCGTGGATGTACTTCGACATGGGAGCGTGCAGGTACATCTCGGCGACACCTTTGAATAACGACGCGGACTTGTGATCCCCGAGGTACACACCGTCAGCGGTAGTGAAGGCGTTGATGGGCCGCACCAGCCCGCCCGGCACGGTCCAGTGCTCGCCGTGCGAGTAGACAACGATGATGCTGAGGTCCTCGGGAGTCACGACGCCGTCACCATCGGTGTCGAATTGCGCGAAGTTCACCTGCGCATCGGCCAATTGGACGGCCCGAGTCCGGGCCACTCGGTATTGGTTGGTCGCCCGATAGGTGCCCGGCGCGGGGTTGACCCGATCGCCAAAAGCCCGGTTGTCGCGCAGCCATCCGACGACTCCGGCATTGGTGATGGTGAACGCGCCGTATGAGTTCTGCTCGAACCAGTCCCGGACGCTCGGCCGAGGCCCGAAGAGCATCGTCGTGAACGAGTTGGCCGTGTAGGCGCCGACCCCGTCGGCCGAAGCCACGTTGTGGTCGCTGATGGGTTGATCCGGATAGTCGACAAGCACGGTGAGAACCGGCTTGGATCCCCTGACGGTTCGGATGCCCGTCATGTGGGCATCCGGGTGTCGGAAGTCCGGGCGCCATGCGCTGTCTCGTAGCTCGAAGGTCTCCCATGCGTCGATGTGGTCACTCACCGCAGCCAGATGGCTGTCCGGCCCGACCCCAGCCCGGACGTATTTGCCGCTGTGGGTGGACTGAAGTGCCGACTTCCCTCCGCCGAGCTCGATCAGCTTGAACGTCTCCCATCCTCCGATGTGCGAGCTGACTGCCGCCAAGTGACTGTCTGGGCCCACACCGGCCCGAACGAAGCGCTCGCTCCACAAGGACTGCACCGTGACGGAACTCGCACCGAAGTCGTCGAGGACGAAGGACTCCCACGCGCTTACGGCGTCGCTGACGGCGGCGAGGTGACTGTGCGGTCCAACGCCTGCCCGTATGTACTTGCTGCTGTGAGGGCACCAAAGTGACACGGGACGCATCGCAACCTCCCTTGTTACCTATCTCCGAGATTGCCTTTCGCGGACGCCCGGCGCTAGGGCCAACGGTCGTGACTACCCATGTGCGCTCAGCATCGGATTCGTCCCGTCGCCGAGTTCCTCCCCTCCAACCGGCCGAATCGATCATCGAGGCGCCGTTACGCGCGGGTGGTTCTCCTCGCTCCGGAACCGGCACGCTGACGCACCAACCTTCGACGACCCCCCAACGCGGCCGACACGATCGGAGCTCGAAGAGCGGAAGTCGAACGTGCTCGCCGCCCTACCCGGCGACGCCGGCTCGATAGGCTCGGGCGGGTGATGGGCACGATTCGCGCCGCTTCCTCGCACGACGAAGCGTTCCTCTTCGACATGCTCTACGAGGCGCTCTTCGTTCTTACCGGCTGTGAGCCCTTCCCTCGATCCGTTCTCGACACACCGGAGGTCGCCCGGTATGCGGCCGGATTCGGGACCAGGATGGGTGACGTGGGTTTGGTGGCCGAAGCCGGGGGCAATCCGGTCGGGGCCGCGTGGGTGCGTCTGTTTCGGGGCGAAGATCGCGGGAACGGCTAAGTCGACGACGTCATGCCGGAGCTCACGATTGCCGTGAAGCAGGATTGGCGCGGCCGAGCTTCGGAATCGCCCTCCGCGGCCGACTTTTCGAAGTCGTGCCCCGGATGAGTCTCAGTACAGGCGTACGGAACCCCGCGATCGGTCTGTATCAGCGGCTCGGGTTCGAGGCCGTTTCTGCGCGATAGGAACTCTTTGAGCATGCTCCGTCGAGCTTGACCCGGTGATCCTGAACCCGATCCGAGGGCGCGAGAGCGCGCCGACGTGCCGATCGGTGTGGTTCGGTGATGTGCTCGTTCTCATTCCAGGACTGGTGATCGGATCTCTTGCCTCGTCAGTGATCTGCATGTATTATGCATGCATGCCGCATGTGCAAGTGCGTGACGTGCCCGAAGAGGTCCACGAAGCACTGGTCCGTCAGGCCGAATTGGCCGGCCAGTCGCTCCAGCAGTACCTCGCAGCGAAACTGGCACTGATCGCCTCCACCCCAACCATTGACGAAGTTCTCGACCGGATCGAACACCGCAACAAGGGACGGTTGAGCGGAGAGGACGCCATCGCCGCGCTCGAGTCTGAACGTGCTCGTCGTTGACGCCTCGGTCATTGCCCCGGTGGTTGCCGACGCGGGGCCCGACGGTGTCCGCTTCCGGCAGCGTTTGCATAGTGAGCAGGTAGCCGCACCGGATCTGCTTCGCGTCGAGGTCGTGTCGGTGATCCGTCGACAGCTCCACTTCGGGAACCTCGACGTCACCCAGGCCGAACAAGCGGTGACGGATCTCCTCGACCTTCCCATCACCGTGTACCCCACTGCACCGTTGCTGCTTCGCTGCTGGCAGTTGCGTGACAACCTCACTGCCTACGACGCCTGCTACATCGCCCTTGCAGAGACGCTCGGCTCTAGCCTCCTCAGCGCCGACGCTCGCCTGTCGCGGGCGCCCGGCACCAGATGCGCAATAGAAACGATCTGACCGGCAGTGGCCAAACGCATCAGGTGCCGATCTGCGTGGTCCGGCGTTGGCGGTGTTCTTGCCAGTTGATGGTTGATCTGACGCAGAGGCCTCGAATCTTCATACCGCGCGGTTCATACTCTCGAGTGCGGCAATCGCACGACGCACCATCTCGCTCCCTCCGCCGTTGCGGCTCGTCTCGACGGTGAGGCCGAGCGACGCAAGACCTCCTTCTCCTCCTTGGTCACCGAGTGGTCTCTCAACGGCCTGAGCCACTGCCCTACGCTCGAATGGTCGACGACGATCAGGACCCCTCCCAGTGCGTTGAGGTGGTGCTGGCACGGCTCGCCGGCTGATCATCTGCGACACCGGTCCGCTGGTGTCAGCCCTGAACCGCGCCGAAGGCAGGCGACATCGGTTCGCGGCCGAGTCGCTGGCCCGATCCGCCCGAGACGTGGTTGTTCACCGACTCGACGCACCCTGGTCCCTGACCTGCTGTCACGTCTTCGGGTGTGTCCGGCAAGACCGTGGCCAACTACGTGTCGACGATCCTCAACCACCTGCGAGTTCAACATCGGCTGTCGCGGTCCGCTCGATGAAGGAACGCCTGGGCCAAGACTGACACGGGCTCACAGTCACCCGATCCACGACCCGATCCGTCTGGAGCCCGTCGACATCACACCCGGTGTCGAGCCGTACGGGGCATGGGCCACCGCCCGAGTTCTACCACCCACGATCAAGTCGATCTGGCAATGAGCTGGTGGATGGCGCAGCTGACCCTTCATTTACGAGCCCGCCCAACAACTCACGGCCCAGATCACCCACCACCTCGGACCGGGCCAGACCTGAAGAGGCCCGTCATGACGGGCTGTGGCGGAGGCGGACGGGAATCGAACCCGCCGGGGACGTTTCGGCCCCCCAACGGTTTTGAAGACCGCGGAGCCCACCAGGCGCTCGGTCGCCTCCGCCGGCGACGCTAGCAGGCCTCCTCGGCCTGTTCCCCATGACGGCCCCGGGTCGCGAACCGGGATGTGAACGCTCGCGGGCTAACCTTGCTCGGGTGTCGACCCAAGACTTCGGGGGACTGATCCGACGGGGCCGGGAACGGCTCGGCCTCTCACACTCTCGAGTAGCCGAGCTCATCGGCCGCGCCCCGAGCACGGTCAGATCATGGGAGCGCGGGACCTCCAAACCGGGAGATGCCGACGTGGTCTCATCGCTCGCCGCCGTCCTCGGAATCGACGAACAGGCACTGTTCGTGTCGGCTGGGATCGACCCGCCCGTCGTGGAAGAGCGTCCCACCGTTCAGCAGGTGCTGTCGACGATCGCTCCCCCCGCTGAACGTGACCGCGTCATGGTCGGGAAGGGGGACGAGCGGCCAACGGAACGCACCCCCGCCGAAAGGGTCGAGACGCTCGAGCCCGAAGAGCCGGCTACGTCGGACGCGCTCCGGCCACCGGAGAACCCTCCGGCGCCTGTGTCGGCAACTGTCGCCACACCGGGCATCGAACAGACGGACTCCGTGATCGGCACCCAGCGGGAGGGGCGGCACAAGGCAGAGCGCGACGTCCGGCAGCCTCGCCGCCCTTCGGAAGTACGCCGGGCCACTCCGGTCGCTGCGGCCACCCCGTCCACTCTCCCGCAAGCACCATCGGTACAGTCGTACATGGAGAACACGGGTGAGCGCCTGTCGTATCGCCTGCGGAACATCTATACCGGCGTGGGCGTCGTCCTGTTGTTCATCGTGCTCGCCTGGGCCGCATCCAACCTCGCAGACTCCGTGGGAGAGCTGTGGGACATCCTGACGTCGAACCTCTGAAGGCCGTCCTCCACCCCCGCCATCCCCGCGGAGTAGCCGACGCGTTCCGGTCGAGTCCCCGTTTCGACCTTGTGGAACCGTCCCTAGAAGGTGTGGTCGATGCGCTGAGAACGGCGCCAATCCTCATCACGCATTCCTGGGAGGATGCGTTTCTGACGCCGGCACTCCGGTGGGTGCAGTCGGTTTCCGCCGGCGTCGACCAGTACCCGCTCGAGACGCTCGCCGGAGCGGGAGTCCGGCTCACGTCCGCCCGGGGAGTGCATGGGCCACAGCTTGCCGAGCATGTCTTCGCGCTCCTTCTCTCGCTCACCCGGACGGTCGGGGTCGCCATGCGGGAGGTCACGAGGCGGGAGTGGCGCCCCCACATGGGCGTGGAGATTTCGGGTCGCACCATGGCCATCCTCGGCCTCGGGTCGGTGGGTGAACACGTGGCAGCTCGCGCCGTGGCCTGGGGCATGGATGTGATCGGCACCAAAACGAATCCCGCCGACTACTCCGGAGTGGCACGCCTCGTCTTGCCGCCGACCCACACCAAGGCCGTGTGCGAGATGGCAGACATCGTTGTGTGCACCCTTCCCCACACTCCGGAGACTCGTGGAATCGTCGGTGCCGACGAGCTAGAGGCCCTGGGCGCCGGGTGGATCGTCAACGTAGGCCGGGGCTCGGCGATCGACGAGGCGGCGCTCTTGGAGGCGCTCGACACAGGCTCGTTGAGAGGAGCTGGTCTGGATGTGTTCGTCGTGGAGCCGCTGCCGGTCGACTCACCGCTGTGGGACCACCCGCGGGTGGTGATGACCCCGCACTCCGGGGGGCTTTCCCCACGGTATGGAGAGCGACTCCTCGATGTGTTCCTCGCCAACCTCGATGCCTTCGAAGGGGACGGAGACTGGATCAACGTGGTCGTGTGAGCGCGAACCGATTCCAGGGGTCACGGCGTATGGATGGCTACATGACGGATCAGCGACTGCTTCGGAGGTTTCGTACCGGAGACGCCGAGGCAGTGCGGCAGTTGTACGGCCGCTATGGGCGGGCTGTGTTCACGGTGGCATACCGGTCGCTCGGTGATCGTGGCTTGGCGGAAGAGGTCGTCCAGCAGACGTTTCTTCAAGCCTGGCGTGCCGCCGACCGATTCGATCCCGAGAAGGATCCGGGGCCTTGGCTCTACGCCATCGCCCGGCGAGCAGCGGTCGATGCCTACCGTCGTGAGCGGCGGCACCGAGTCGACCGCGATGACGACACCGAGATCGTGGCGCTCCCACCGTCGTTCGAAGGGATGTGGGAAGCGTGGGAGGTACGGTCCGCCTTGGACAAGTTGACCGAAGACGAAAAAACTGTGATCGAGGCCACGCACTATCGGGGGCTCACTCACGAGGAGACCGCCGAGCAGCTCGGGATTCCGGTCGGCACGGTGAAATCCCGTTCCCATCGGGCGCATCGGAGACTGGCTGAACTGCTGGCACACCTGAGGGAGGCGAGCGCATGACGTGTGAACAATGCCAGACGCTCTATCTCGCCGGGGACGTCGGTCCGGCGGTCGAGTCACACATGGCGGGGTGCGCCTCGTGCCGGTCGAGCCGGAGTGCTCTCGACCGGTTGCGGAATGAGCTGGCCGATCCGACCCTATGGGAGCTCCCCGCCCCCGATCTTGCCGAGCGGGTGGTGGCCGAGGTCTCCGCGAAGGCCAATCCGGCCGGCCGACCGGGACGACGGGGACGGGTGGCAGGGTCCATCGTCGCTGCGGTCGCTGCCGTCGCCGTGATCGCGGCAGGTGTCGTGGCCGGCCGCTCTCCCGCGCCGGACTGGGAAGTGGCTCTGGTCGCTGGTGAGACCGCACGGGGTGCGTCCGCCCATGTCGAGGGCTGGCTCGTCGATGGCACCACGAGAATGCGCTTCGATGTGTCCGGCGTCGAACCGCTCGGGCCCGATGAGTATTACGAGGTCTGGCTGACGGCAGACGACGGTCGCCACGTGTCAGCAGGGTCGTTCACCTCGGACGGCGTCTTCGAGACATCCATCGGGGTGGCTCGATCGGACTATCCGAGGGTGTGGGTCACCCGCGAACCGGTCGACGACGATCTCGGCCCTTCGCGAACCGTGATCTTCGACAACCCCGGCTACGGTCGGTGATCGTCAAAAGAAGGACCTGAGCACGAGTGCCCCTGCTGCGGCGCCGGAGACTACGAGAACGCCCGCCCGAAACCGGCCGGCGTCGACACGTCCCTTCACGAGTGAACTCGCCCCGAAACCGGCCAGCGCGGGGACGACGAGGCGGAGGCTCACATCGATGTCGGACTGTTCGATCGCTCCCGCGGCGCCGAGCACCGCGAGATTCACGAACAGCCCGATCGCAAGCAGGGCTCCCACCGTCGACCGCGCCTCTTCCGGACGCGACCTCCTGTAGAGGAGTGCGATGGGTGGGCCACCGATTCCCGACGTGGTTCCCGTGAATCCGGCGGTCACCCCCGCAGCCAATCGACTCGTGCGAGTGATCGGCACGTACCACCCGCGATTCGAGACGACGACGGCGGCGAGCACGATGACGCCGATCACGACTCCGAGAACGTCGTCGGAAATGCGGGTCAGGAGCCATGTGCCGGCGATCGCACCGGGGAGACGGCCCAGTGTGACCCAACCGATCCCCGCCTTGTCGACGTCGGTCCACTCCCGGAACGCGGTGCCGAAGGCGAGGGGGACAGACATCATGAGCTGGGGGATCGGAGTGAAGACCGGATCCAGCAACGTAAGGATCGGCACCGAAACCACGCCGAGTCCGAAGCCGATCACCCCTTGCACCAAGGCGGCGAAGAATGTCACGAGTGCAGCCATCGACCATTCGAACATCGAGCGAATCTACTGGGCGATCAAATCGACGAAATCCCTTTCCCTAGTGCCGGTGTCGTGGCACAATCACATCACCAGAGAAAGGAGGTGGTCCTAGTTGCATAGTTCTTACGGGACTCTGGAGGTGGCCGAGCGCTGAGTGGCGCTTTGCCATGCGAGGCGCGACTCGCCTCCCACACGGGAGAGTCAGGTAGCGACTCCAACTCGGACCACCGACCTCCGAGAACTCTGGAGCTGGTCCCCCCAGGGCGTCGCCCCACCCGATAGCCGGGCCGAGGCGACGAGGAAGCTCGAAGGCTTGACGACACCCCGCCCACCGGCGGGGTGTCGTTTTTGTTGTGCAGGGGGGTGACACCCTTGCGACCCCCACGCGCGGTGTTGGTGGCGGAGGTGTGGGTTGGGCGGTGTGGTTCGTTCGTATCGGGTGGCCCGGGTGTTTGTTGTGCAGGGGGAGGTGGTGGGGTTCCGCCGTGCGGGCGGTGACACAGGTCTCGGCCGGGCGTAGCATGACCCGATGGGATTCCGAACCGATCAGATACACGCCGGCGTCGAGCCGGACCCGACCACCGGTGCCATCATCACCCCCATCTACCAGTCCACGACATTCGTGCAGGAGTCGGTCGATGGGTACATGGAGAAGGGGTTCTCATACACCAGGGCGGGCAACCCGACGGTGGCCGCGTTCGAGCGGCGGATGGCGGCCCTCGAGGGCGGTGTGGCGGCGACGGCGTACGGGTCGGGTATGGCAGCGACAGTCTCGGTGATGATGGCGCTCCTCAACGCAGGTGATCACGCCATCGTCTCCGATGTCGTGTACGGGGGAACGCACAGGTTCGCTGCCCAGGTGTTGAGCCGGTTCGGTGTCGAATTCTCCTTCGTCGACACCTCCCGACCGGAGGTGGTCGAGGCTGCCATGAGAGCCGAGACGAAACTCGTGTTCACAGAGACCCCGGCGAATCCGACACTCAAGCTGACCGATCTGGCAGCCATATCCGAGATAGCGTCGTCTGCCGGTGTCGTTCACGCCGTGGACAACACGTTCCTGAGTCCGTACTACCAGCGCCCTATCGAGTTGGGGGCCGACGTCGTCGTGCACGCCACTACGAAGTACCTCGACGGACACAACGCCACCCTCGGTGGAGCCGTGGTTGCCGCCGATCCTGCCCTGGACGAACGTTTCCGGTTCATCATGAAGTCGATGGGTCTCATCATGTCGCCGCAGGTGGCCTGGCTGACACTCCAGGGCACGAAGACGCTGTCGGAGCGCATGGATCGGCAGTCGGCGAACGCGATGGCCGTCGCCACGTTCCTCGAGTCACACCCGAAGGTCGAGAGGGTCGGGTATCCGGGCCTGGCGTCGTTCCCGCAACACGACCTCGCCCAGCGTCAAGCCAGTGGATTCGGGGCCATGGCCTGGTTCGAGGTGGTCGGCGGTGTGCAGGCCGGCAAAGACCTCATGGGTGCGGTCGAGTTGTGGTCGCTGGCCGAGAACCTGGGGTCGGTGGAATCCCTGATCACGCACCCGGTGACCATGACCCACGGTGACATGCCGCGCGATGCACGGTTGGCCGCGGGAATCACCGACGGCTTGGTGCGGTTGTCGGTCGGCATGGAAGATGTCGAAGATCTCATCGAAGACCTCGACAAGGCTCTCGCTTCGATTTGACCGAACTGGGTCAGAAACCGTGCTCTGACATCCAGGTGTCGTTGAACACCTTTTCGAGGTAGCCACGACCCGAGTCGGGGAGAATGACCACCACGAGCCGCGAGTCGTCCTCGCGGGCCACCTCGAGGGCCGCATGGGCCGCCATTCCGCACGAACCGCCCACGAGCAATCCCTCCTCGCGGGCGAGGCGGCGCGTCATGGCAAACGACTCGGCATCGGCGACCTTGATGAACCGGTCGATCAGGTCGAGTTGGACGGTGTCCGGATAGAAGTCCTCACCGACTCCCTCGACGTAGTACTGGTGGATCTCGTCGTCGGGTCCCGCCGAATAGATGGAACCTTCCGGGTCCGCCCCCACGATCTCGATCTCGGGCTTGAGCGGTTTCAGATAACGGGCGCATCCGGTGATCGTGCCGCCCGTACCCACCCCTGCCACGAGGACGTCGAGCCGACCCTCGGTCTGACGCCACAACTCTGGGCCCGTCGTCGCCTCATGGGCGGCAGGGTTGGCGGGATTGGCGTACTGGTTCGGATTGAACGCCCCCGGGATCTCGCTGGTGAGCCGCCGGGCCACGCCGTAATAGGAGTCGTCGTCCTCGGGGAGCAACTCGGTGGGTGTGACGATGACCTCGACCCCGTAGGCCGCCAGTTGGTCGATCTTGGCCTGTGACACCTTGTCTGGGACGGTGCAGATCACCCGGTACCCTCGCACCGCTCCGACCAGGGCCAGGCCCACACCGGTGTTACCAGACGTCGGCTCGATGATCGTCCCGCCTGCCTCGAGCAGCCCGTCCCGCTCGGCGGCGTCGATCATCGAAACGGCGATCCGCTCCTTGATCGAACCGCCGGGGTTCATGTACTCGACTTTGGCGACGAGGTTTCCGGGGGGATGCAGTCTGCCCAGTCGGACGAGGGGTGTGTTGCCGATGGCGGCGAGGACGTCGTCGAAGATCTCCATGGTCCCGGGGGGTCGAAATTGGATTTGAGCCTACTCTGGGTATGGTCGGGAGTATGCAGCCACAGCGAGGGGGACTCGTCGTCGTGGCCAACCGGTTGCCGGTGGCCTGGGACGACATCGCCGACCGTTGGGCTCCGAGCCCCGGAGGCCTCGTTTCGGCCCTCGCTCCCATCCTCGTGGACAGACGGGGGGCGTGGGTGGGTTGGCCGGGCATCGCCGACCGTGAAGAGGAGCCGTTTCGTCTCGAAGGGATCCGCCAGGTACCGGTGACGATCTCTGCCGAGGAGTTCACCGACTACTACGAGGGCTTCTGCAACGGGACCATCTGGCCTCTCTATCACGACGCGATCAGGCCGGTGGAGATGCACAGGCACTGGTGGCGGCCCTATGTGGTGGTGAACCAACGATTCGCGGACGCGGTGATCTCGGAGACCGCAGTCGACGAACCGGTCTGGGTCCAGGACTATCAACTGCAGCTTGTTCCGGCCATGCTCAGAGCCGCGACGCCCGATCGGAGGATCGGGTTCTTCCTGCACATCCCCTTCCCTCCGGTCGAGATCTTCGGCCGATTGCCGTGGAGGCGTGAGATCATCGCCGGCCTCCTCGGCGCCGACGTCATCGGTTTTCACACTCGTCAGAGTGCCCGAAACTTCGCGCGGGCGGCCAGGGTCTTCTCGACTGCAACCGGCCCCGCGGGACAGCTGTCGTGGCAGGGCCGCACCATCACCGTGGAGTCGGTTCCCATCTCGATCGACACGGCCGAGTTCAAGGCGTTGGCGGGGTCGCCCGAGATCGCCGATGCCGCCGTTCGGTTCCGGCGAGAACTGGGATCACCACGCCACCTCATGTTGGGTGTCGATCGGCTCGACTACACCAAGGGCATCGACCTCCGGCTGCGGGCGTTTCAAACCGTGCTGGAACGGCGCCCCGATCTCCGCGGCCAGGTGACGTTCGTCCAGGTGGCCGTCCCTTCGCGTGCAGGCGTGGAGGAGTATCAAATCATCCGCGACCAGATCGAACTGCTGGTGGGACGGATCAACGGCGAGTTCGGTCGCCGCGACTGGGTGCCGGTGCATTACCTCCATCGCAGCCTCGCCCGCGAGGAGCTGGTGGCCTACTACCGGGCCGCCGACGTGATGGTCATCACCCCGTTGCGCGATGGGATGAACCTGGTTGCCAAGGAATACATAGCGTGTCGGGTCGACGGCACCGGCGTACTGGTTCTGTCCGAGTTCGCCGGAGCGGCCGAACAACTCGATCGTGCCCTCGTCGTGAACCCGTACGACCTCGACGGCCTCGCCGACACCATCGAGAGGGCGATCGAGCTGGGAGCGGGCGAGCAGCGGGACCGGATGCGGTATCTCCGGCGGGCGGTGACGCGCTGGGACGTCTACGGATGGGCCGAACGGTGTCTGGACTCAGTTCTGGGATGAGTGTCGGCGATGCCGTGGCGCGGCTGCCCCGACCCCTGCTCGTGGTGGTGGACTTCGACGGAACCCTGTCCGAGATCGTGAGCGACCCCGCGGCGGCGGTCCCGACTCCTGGGGCGCTTCAAGCCTTGGCGAGGCTCGCCGGAACGTCGGGTATCACGGTGGCCGTTGTTTCGGGGCGCCGACTCGCAGACCTGCGGCGACTGATCCCGATCCCCGGGTTGACCCTCGTCGGCGAGCACGGTGCGGCCTGGGACGGCGTCAGCGTGGATCGACCGGCAGGCTACGACGAGATGGCCGCACTGCTCGACGGCGTAGCCGCCCGGCATCCCGGAGCCTGGGTCGAAGCCAAGGAGCTCTCCCTGGTGCTGCACACCCGAGCCGTCGAGGACGAGTCGGCGGTGGTCGCCGACGCAGCCCGGGCGCTGGCCGGGCACCCCGAGGTGACGTTTGGCAAGCGGGTCGTCGACGTCGGGTTTGTCGCCGTCGACAAGGGCCTGGCGGTGGCGGAACTGCGAAGCCGCTGCGCCGCCGACGCCGTGTTCTTCGCCGGGGACGACACAACCGACGAGACGGTGTTTGCCGGCTTGGGGCCGATCGACGTGGGAGTGAAGGTCGGACCGGGGCCGACGGCGGCCCGATTCCGAGTCGACGGACCACGAGAGGTCGTGACCCTCCTCGAGCAGCTTCGGGAATAGCCGCCAGTCGCCAGTCGCCAGTCGCCAGTCGCCAGTCGCCAGTCGCCAGTCGCCAGTCGCCAGTCGCCAGTCGCCAGTCGCCAGTCCCCAGTCCCCAGTCCCCAGT